>X46_European_Nightjar__coassemble_78_pt1 | contig 27212 bp, 21 predicted proteins | sample X46_European_Nightjar__metabat2_low_PE_001 | metagenome-assembled genome bin X46_European_Nightjar
CTTTTGTCACAACCGTTTGAGGGTTAAAAAGATATTCCAACGCCAACATCGAATACATTACTTCTTGCTTTCCTAAAGCAAAAGACGATTTATCATAATACGCTCGATAATCTGCAACGATTCGACTACTTTCTTGAAAATTTTTACTAAAGATTGCTTGATTAAACTGCTCCTTAGCTAAAACTGTTTTGGACATTGGCGTTAATTTTTCTGTCATTTCCATCGGCGAAATAGACAAGATTTCGACAATAATGGCTAAATCCGAAATACGCAATTCACTATTTCCTTGGACAAAGCGTTGATAACTTCGACTAGAAACACCATTTTCATCAAAGACACGCAGAGGAATATTTTTCCCTTTACGAATCCGTTCAATTTCTTCACCTAGCGGTCGATATTCCATATATTCTTTTTGTTTCAAACGAATTACTCCATTTCTCTTTAAATAAGATAGCAACTAAGTTGAACGGCTATTCTCCAATGCTTAAAATTGTGCGAATATCTTCTTCCGTCATTTTCGCTAATTGCTCTTCATTTCCTTGAATCACTTTTTGGAACAGCTCGCGTTTCTCTTGCTGTAAGGAATTCATTTTTTCTTCAACCGTTCCTTCTGCAATCATCCGCCACACTTCAACAACCTTTTTTTGTCCCATGCGGTGCGCCCGACCAGCCGCTTGTTCTTCGACTGCGGGATTCCACCATAAATCGTATAAAATAACTGTATCTGCACCAGTTAAATTTAGTCCGGTTCCCCCTGCTTTCAATGAAATTAAAAAGACATCTTTTTCTCCTTCATTGAAGGCATTCGCCATCGTTAACCGATCTTGGGGCTTCGTACTTCCTCGTAAATAGAACGTCTCTAAACCTAATTCATTCAATTCTTTTTCTAAGATAGAAAGCATGCTTGTGAACTGAGAAAATAATAGAACACGACGATTGTTTTCTTTGGCAGCCACTAAAAAGTCTTTGACTTGTTCCACTTTGCCAGAACCTCCCGTGTAATCCTCAATAAACAAACGCGGATCGCAACAGATTTGTCGTAAACGGGTCAAGCCTGCTAAAATACTCATACGATTTTTCTTGAAGGTTGCCTGATCCATTTGACTAACATCTGCTTGCATTTGTTTTAGATAGGCCAAATAAACCGTTTTTTGTTCTTCTGTTAAGACACTGTACATATTATTTTCAATTTTTTCTGGTAAGTCTGCGAGCACCGTTTTCTTGTCTCGTCGTAAAATGAATGGTTGAATCATTTTGGCAATTTCTTCCGGCTTAATTTCTCGAAAGGCTTTTTTGCCTGGGAACAATCCCGGTAAGATCATTTGGAAAATTGACCACAGTTCATCTAAATTATTTTCAATTGGTGTGCCACTTAATGCAAAACGTTGCGGTACTTTTAAACTTTTTAAGGCTTGCGCCGTTTTGGTCCCACTATTTTTAACCATTTGAGCCTCATCTAGAATCAAATAGCCGACACGCATTTCCTGATAAAGCTGAACATCTTGTCGCATACTTGCATAAGAAGTAATCAGAATATCTTCGGTGCTATTTTGTAAAAGCGCTGCTCGTTCTTGGCGGTTGCCAGAAACCACTTGAACATTTAAGGTTGGCGCAAAACGTTTGACTTCGGCTAACCAGTTATAGGTTAAACTTGCAGGTGCGACAATCAAAGCTGTCCCTTTCAAGCGCTCTTCTTCTTTTTCCGAAAGTAAATAGGTAATGGTTTGCAGTGTCTTCCCTAAACCCATTTCATCAGCTAAAATACCGCCAAATTGATAATGGCTAAGCATTTTCAGCCATTTATAACCTGTTTCTTGGTAATGGCGTAACGTTGCTTGTAAGGTTTTGGGGACTTGCGCTTCAAAGTTTTCTGGATGCGTTAAATCCGTGACCATTTTTTTAAAGGAATCTGAAAAATGTGCCCGCTCGTTGTCTTCTAATAAACTTTCGATCATGAGGCCTTGGTTTTTGGGCACATGAATGACATTGTCTTCTTGATGCATATTTTTTCGCAGCTTCGTTAAAATTGCACTTGTATGGAAAAATTCCTCTGAATCAAAAGCAAGAATTTCACCACTTTTTAACGTATAAAAAGCATCATTACGTAGTAGACTAGTCAATACTGCATCGATTTCGGTTTCATCAATGCCAGTGACATCAAACCGAATATCTAACCAAGAATCCCCTTCCGCAACTTCAATCGTTGGTTGATGATGCTGGGCATCTAAATACAATTCCCGTAATTTCCGTCCCATCCGAACTTCTCCTAATTGACGGAAAGCTGGAACTTCGGCTTTAAAGAAATAATACAAGGACTCTCCAGCAGGTAAGACTTTTTCAAAGCCTGTGGTTGTTTGCTGATAGGCAAACTGTTGAAATTGTTGCTTAATTGCTGTTTCTTTTGCTTTATCTCGAACGATTTCTTGATTGTCTTCAGGTAATTGAGCATATTTCGGGTTTGTCGAAAAAATGACTTCTCCATAGTGATAGTCAATCCGAGCGTTAATCCGACCTTTAATTTTCTTAAAAATAAAGACTGCTTTTAAAGGATGATGGACGACTAATTCTTCAACTGATTCTTCAACAGACACTCGACCAATTTTTTCCAATAATGGTAACACTTCACTAAATAAATCAGAAACTGTTTCTTTTTCATAAATAATTGACGGCTCTTCCAAGCGTTTCATTAATTGGAGTAACGTGGTGTAGATGGCTTCCTGCTCTTCTGTTAGTAAATAAACCGTTTGATCCGCAATCGCCCAGTGATAGTGGGCTAGAAACGTTGTAATAGGATTCTGAATAGTTAATTTGAAGCTTTGTTCCTCGTTTTTTTGGACTGTAAACGTAAGTGGCAAACTGGTTTCTTTGAACGTTAGATAGCGATACTTATGAGTTTGATTGGTCAATATAAACTGACCCGTTCGATTCATTTTTTCAACTAACGATTGACTGCGATCAATTGGTAATAATAGATAACGTTTGTCGATTTTCCCTTTAACTTGAATACCGTTTGCACCTAATAATTGGCTGGTATGATAAATTGCCGCAAGTTCTGTTAAAATTTCTTGAATCTCCATTGAAAAAGAATCATGTAGCAAAGTAAATTGGTGTTGTTTATTCACCATAAAAGTCATTTCTTTTTCATATGCTTGTAAAAAATCACCAATATTTTTCACAATATATGTTTTAGGTTTGGTGCCTTCCAAACCAATTTTTAAAGAAAGACCAATCGTTGATAATTCTGGATAGTAATTATTCGTTTTAATCACATCTAAATGAAATTCTAAACGTAAAGGTTGCAAGGGAACTTCGGCAGAGGCTTTGCTTAATTTGGCAAAGCCTTTGGTAAACATTTCAGCTGTTGATCGATTTGTTTTCTCAAAACTGACTGTTTGATTCGCTTGAATAATTCTTGACACGCCTCGTTGTTTCAGTGCCAGTTCAACTGCCACTGTATGCTTGCAATAGCCATGTTCCATCCAATATTGACATTCACAAACATCTTGTTCTTTGGCGGTACCATCCAATTCAACAAGATAAAGTTCTTCCCCTAAAACCTCAGACAACCAGATCCTTTTTTCTGGATTTTGAACGATAGATAAGACCCGGCCTTCTTGCATATATTCGCGTCCTTGTTCAACGATTCGCTCTGGAATACTCCATTTCATCGACTCACCTCCTCTTCTACTAAGCTAGCTGATAGTGAACGGTACTTTGACCATTCCCATTGCTTTTTATTTGTAATTGTTGTGGAATTCGTGCTTTTAATTCGCCAATATGACTAATAATCCCAATCATGCGGCCTTCATTTTCAATCGTTTCTAACGCCTCCATTGCCATTTCCAATGCTTCTTCATCTAAGGAACCAAAGCCTTCATCAATAAACAACGCATCAATTAAGACTCCGCCTGCTTGTTCTTGAATCACTTCTGCTAAAGAAAGTGCCAACGCTAACGCTGCTATAAAACTTTCCCCGCCTGATAACGTGTGAGCGCTGCGCACCGTCCCTGAATTGTCATCATAAATATTGATTTCTAGCCCCGTTTGATTCCGATAACTACCTGCTTCGTGATTCAATTCAAATTGATAACGACTATTGGTCAGGCGGTCTAAACGCTGATTAGCGACTGTCAGCACTCTTTCTAAATACGTTTGTAACATATACCGTTCAAAACTAATTTTTTTAGGATTATTGCCATTCACCGTATCTGCCAACTGTTGAAGTGCAGTAACTTCCTCAAACTTGTCTTCAATTGTTGTTCTTTGCGCATTAATTTCTTGAACCAACTGTTGATTATTCAGCATTTTTTCATGCAGTTGATAGTATTTTTTTTCTTGTTCTTCAATTTGTTGTGTTATTTGTTCAATTTCTGTGGTGATTAAAGATAATTCTGGGAACGTATCACTAGATAATTTTTTCTCAATTTCAGCGAGTTGGATAGTCAGTTGGGTTTGCTCTTGTTCAAATAAAGCAATTTGTTCTTGCTGACTTTCTAGTGTCGGTACCTCTTTCAACCACTCCGTCAATTGGTCCTCTGTCACGCCTTGTTCCGTTAAAACTGCCTTTAACTGACTCTCAAGTTGCGCGACTGTTTGTTGAAGTGTTTGTTGTTCTTTCTCCAAATGCGTCAACGTACTTTCAAGGATCATTTCTTCTTTCTTCAAGGTTTCTCCTTGTGTCGTCACGTTTTCTTTTTGACGTTCAAATGCAGAGAGTTCTTCTTGAAGCAAAGCTTGTTGTTTGGTCATTTCTTCGTATGTGACGGTTGCATCCAATAATTGGCTAGCAATCATTTGCTGCTGGATAGTGATTCTTTCCAGACTTTGTTGCATTGTTTCTACTTGTTGTCGGAGCACTTCAAAGCGTTGAGAATTTTCAGCTACTCGTTCTTCTAGTTCCGCCAGACGGTCCTTTTCGACTGAAATTTCCGTTAGTTTTTGTGCTATTTGTTGTTTTTCTTTAGCTAATTGCGACTCAACTTCCGCAATTTCTGCAGGTGTTACTTGTGAAAAAGTCAGTCCTGTTAACGGCAACTGCAAGTCAGCAAACTGCGCTGCTAATTGTTCTTGTTCCTCAGTATACGCAGCTTCCTGTTCTTGTAATTGGCTTTCTTTCTGTTGTTTTTCCGCCCCTAATGCAGAGAGCGTTTCAGTAAATCGTTGAACCGTTTTTTCAACTTCCGTTAATTCCCGTTCCGCTTGATCAATCTCTTCTAAGGAAACTTCTTGATGAGTTTGTTGCTTTGGATGTTCTAAAGAGCCACAAACTGGGCAAGGTTCCCCCTCTTCAAGTAACAAGCTTAATCGTTGGATTTGTAAAGAGGCCCATTGACTTTTCTTTGTCTGCAACTTCGCTTCTTCGGCGCTTTTTTGTTGCTGTTCAACAGCAAACCGTTGTGTCAACTCGTGCAATTCCACTTGGTTTTGACTAATTTTTTGCCAAGCTTTTTGATTTTTTTGCCAACGTTCTACAAAATTTTGCCAATGATCTGCTACACTAGAACATTCAAAATTTGCTTTTTCAAGTGTTCCTTCTTGTTCAATAAATTGTTTGGCTGTCGCCACTTTATCCGCTAATGTTGTTTTTTCCTGTTGGCAAGATTCATACTCTTTTTGAATGGCTTGATAATTGGCTTGTTCTGCTATTTGTTGTTGAGCTAACTGTTCATATTCTTGGTATTGTGGTAATTGACGTCGAATCGTTTGAAGACGTTCTTGTTTTTCAGCAATTAATGGTTGTTGTTCTTCCAACTCACTCAGGATTGCTTGCCAATCTGTCAATGCTTGTTGCGTTTCCATAAGAGCTTGTTGTTTGGACTTTGTTTCTTGCTCTTTTTGTTGTTTTTCGCTTCGTTTTTCAAAGACTTTTTCAGCTAAAGATTGCTGTTTTTGGCTCCATTTTAATTGCTGAATCTGTTCCTTTAGCCGCTCAATGACGGTTTCCTGTTCAGCTTGTTTTGTTTTCTTTTCCAGTAATTCTTCTTTTTGCTGTTGCAAGTTTTGCCGTTCTTCAATGGCATAACGAACTTGCTCTTTTGCTTGTTTGGCTTGTTTTAAGGTTGCAATTTGTTCTCTTTCAACTAATAATTGTTGCTGAGCCTCTTGTTGTTGGCTTTCTAATAATTGAAGTTTTTCAAAAAGTGTCATTGTCGGTTCAGGTTCTTCTGACCAATGCAACTGTTCTGTTTTCAGTTCAATTTTTTGCTGGGTTTCTTGAATCTCTTGATTGGCAATTTTTAAGCGTTCTTTTAAATTTTCGCTGAACAACTGATACAATTCTGTTCCGAATAAATTACGCAAAACCTTTTCTTTTTCATCACTTTTAGCAATTAAAAAAGTCCGAAACTCTCCTTGTGGTAACAATACAATTTGAGCAAATTGATTGGCATTCAAATGTAATAATTCTTGAATGAGTTCGTCCACTTCACGTCTTTTAGAATAGGCTCGTAGTTCTTTCCCTTGAGCATCTTTGACAATTAAAGAAATTTTGGCACTTTGTTTACGGACTCCTGTGCCACGTTTTTTAAAAAGTTCTTGTTCGGGAAGGCGGTTCAGTTCATAGAGATACTCGTTATGTTTAAAAAGCAAAGTAACTTCAGTGGCTTCTGAGGGGTCAGCAAATGTGGAACGCATTTCTTTGCCTAAACGTAATTTCCCAGAACTTTCACCAAACAAAGCATAGCTCATTCCATCAAAAATCGTTGTTTTCCCAGACCCTGTTTTTCCACTAATTAGAAAAAGTGAAGAATCTTCAAACTTCGTAAAATCAATGGTTTCATTAATATACGGTCCGAAGTTTTTCAATGTTAAAGATAATGGTTTCATCCTATTACTTCCCTCTTTCTAATTGATTAAGTGTACTCAGTTCTTCTTGGACCCATTGTGCTTGTTGTTCTGTCAGGGCCTCTCCTGTCACATCGTTAAAAAAGTCGTGCAGATGTTCTTCTGGTGAGCGTTGTTCTATTTGTACCATTTTTTTCTGATTTCCGCTGCTTGTTTCTCGACCATTCAAACGTTCCAGCCCAATAATTTTGGGGTAAATTTTTCGCAATTGATTCATCATGTTGGGGATAATCGCTCGGTCGGTTAATTGGACATGTAAATAATTTTCCCGATTCACTTCTTGATAAAAAGCGGGATCCGTTAACTGCTGAAACGAGCCCGTCAATTGTTGAATGTCTCGCAATGGTTTCAAAGCACGGAATTGAAAATGAACTTCAGCTTCTGTTTCAACAAGCCAAACACCCTTTTCTTGTGTCATTTCTGATAAAGAAAATTTTACAGGCGAGCCACTGTATCGAGCATTAGGTGCCTGCAACGCATTTTTTCCATGTAAGTGGCCCAACGCGACATAATCAAAAGGCTCTAACAAAGCCGTCGGTACAACATCCAAACCACCCACTGTTAATTTTGTTTCAGAATCAGTTTTTTCACTGCCAGCGACAAAAAAATGACTAACTAACACTTGTTTTTTGTTGGGGAGAAAAGATTCTTGCATTTTCGCGACAACTTTTTCCATCGCCGCCTGAATCGTTCGAATCGTTTCATCTTCAAAATATAAGCGAGCCGCAATCGGTTCAAAATAAGGCAACAAATAAAATTGCGTATTGTCGATTTCAATTGGTTGAAAGGCTTGTTCTAAACGCGTATTCAAATGAAATTGCGTTTGGTTAAACCAAGGGCCTCCTGTTTCTAAACGAGTACTGCTATCATGGTTTCCCGAAATAGCTAACACAGGTAAATGCTCTTTGAGATTCATTTGAATCATCATTTCATTAAAAATCTCGACTGCTTCAACCGCTGGAACAGAGCGATCATACAAATCTCCAGCGATCACAACAGCATCCACTTGCTCTTCTTTCGCAATTGCTAAGATTTGTTTAAAGGCTTCCTTTTGTTCTGCCAATAAATCAAAACCATGTAATTTTTTGCCAATATGCCAATCTGCTGTATGTAAAAATTTCATTTTTTCACCGCCTAAAAAAGTCCTTCTTATTATTATAACAAATTTCTGGTATTTTTTAAGAAAATCGGACAGAAGAATTAGATTTTTAACAAACTTTTTTCTTAACACAAGAAAAAAGACAGGGAGCATCATCTTTTGATGAGACTACCTGCCAGTAACATTCCTATTTTGTAGCGGTTTGTTTTATTCTTTTTCTGTTGATTCATATTTAAAAGTTGGATCAATTTCTTTATCTAACTGATCAAATGCTTCTTGCATCCGACGTTCCACTTCAGCTAAACCGTCTTTATCCATTTTTTTAATATCGCTAATATCGATTGGCTCCCCAAAACGAACCGTTACTTTTTTACGTTTAAACAACTCTTTTAAAGTTAACGGACCTTGATAAACAGATGGCACGATAGGTACTCGCCCCATTTTAGCAATCAAGGCTACCCCACCTTTTAATTCTGAGGAATGACGCGTGCCACTAGGGAACATAATCAAACTTAAATCAGAATTTTTTAAAATTTTGACAGGTGTTTTAATCGCGCTGGGACCGGGCTTCTCACGATCCACCGGAAACGCATTCGCATGTTTTAAAATGAAACGTAAAACAGGATTTTTAAACAACTCTTTTTTTGCCATAAAGCTAAACTTCTTAGGACTGCCAGCAACAGCTAAATACAGCGGTTCCCACCATGTTCGATGCGGCGCAACTAAGACATAGTTTTGGTCTTTTGGTAATTTTTCTTTATTTTCATAATGTGCATTTCCATTAATCACAAATAAAATGACGCGAACCACGCCACGCATAAATGTAAAAAACATAATTTTCTTCCTTTCTTCTCTCCGCTTTCTAGTATGCCGAAAGCTCTACCTTTTGACAAGCTTTTTTTACGTCTATCAATCAGAGAAATAACATGTCCCTACTAATCTAGGGAACAGATTTTGTCATACGGGTTTAAAAGTAGTATAATACATGAACAATCAGATGAAAAGTTGGAGGTTCTTAATCTATGTTATTATCCGGCGAACGGATTGATCAATTATATGCGGATGATATTCAAATTATTCAAAGCAAAGAAGTCTTTTCTTTTTCCATTGATGCAGTCTTATTGGCTAATTTTCCGCAACTACCAAAAAAAGGCAAGATTGTCGATTTGTGTGCTGGCAATGGCGCGGTCGGCCTCTTCGTTAGTCGGAAAACAGCTGCAAAGATCGACCAAATCGAATTACAACCTCGTTTGGCAGATATGGGTCAACGAAGTATTCTATTAAATAAATTGGAAAAACAAGTAACGATGTATGAACGTGATTTAAAACAAGCGACAGAAGTCATCAAAAAAGATTCTGTGGATTTAGTACTATGTAATCCCCCATACTTTAAAGAACGACCAACTAGCCAAAAAAATCCAAACCCGCACTTAGCGATTGCCCGTCATGAAATTCACACGTCTCTTCAAGAAGTGGTCACTGTGTCGGCGGATTTATTAAAAACAAATGGTCGCCTCGCAATGGTTCATCGTCCTGATCGTTTCCTGGATATTTTACATGCCATGGAAAACGCCAATATTGCGCCGAAAAAAGCTCGGTTTGTTTATCCGAAGCCAGGCAAAGAAGCCAATGTTTTACTAATTGAAGGCATTAAACAAGGCAAAAAAGACGGTTTTCGTGTGTTACCACCTCTTTTTACATACAATGAAAAGAACGAATACGAAGCAGAAATGAAGGCTATGCTGTATGGAGAATAAGAAATCCCATTATTTTTATGTTTTACTTTGCCAAGATGGTTCCTTTTACGGTGGCTATACAACTGAGCCAGAACGTCGATTAACCGAACATAATAGCGGAACTGGTGCAAAATATACTCGATTAGCCAAACGACGGCCAGTCAAAATGATTCATACAGAGAAATTTGAAACACGTAGCGCGGCCACCAAAGCCGAAGCCGCCTTTAAAAAATTAACGCGCAAACAAAAAGAACAGTATTTAAAAACCTTCCATTAAATGACAATAAATCAGAAAGAAACAGCCATCATTTCATTGATGAAATGATGGCTGTTTCTTTCTCTTTTTAAACTAAGTTTTCGACAAAATGAATAACCATTTCGGCTGATTTTTTCCCAGCTTCATCGATGAATTCGTCAAAGCTTTGAGTTGCTTCGCCATCTGCTGTATCACTCATTGCCCGTACAACTAAGAATGGAATATTGAACTGTGAAGCCGCTTGGCCAATTGCTGCGCCTTCCATTTCACAAGCTAAGGCTTCAGGAAACTCTTTCTTAATTTTGGCGATTTTCTCAGCGCTATCCACAAAAGTATCTCCAGTAACAATCAATCCTTTACGAATAGCTAGCCCAGTTTTTTCAGCAGCTTTCGCAATTTCCATCCGCAAGTATTCACTTGTTTCAAAATACAAAGGCACACCACCAGGCAATTGTCCATAGGCATAACCAAAACCAGTGACATCAACATCAAAGTAAGCTAATTTGTCTGCAATGACTAAATCGCCGACTTTTAGTCCTTCACCGATACCACCAGCAGAACCTGTATTAATCACCATATTTACGCCATATTGATGAATCAATAAAGTCGTGGTCACAGCTGAGGCCACTTTACCAATTCCTGAACGAACCACAATCACCTCATGTCTTCCTAACGAACCAGAAACAAATAAAGCGCCTGCTCGTTCCCATGACATCGTGTCTGTCAATTTTTCTTTTAGAATTTTGACCTCTTGATCCATTGCTCCAATAATTCCAATTTTCATAGTGATTCCTCTTTTCTATAAATTCAAAACGATATACGCCACAACGGCTAATAAAATCGCTACAATAATAATTGCCTTGTTTAACCAAGTACTCCGTTCTCGACGTTTCGAGTATTCTCCTACTCGTGACTTGTTGATCGGTTTTTGTTTTTTCTTTTCTTTACGATAAAACGTCGAAATTTCTTTTTCTTTTCGCTTATACGCTTTTTCCGCCAGCTTCTGTTCTTCCTGCTGACGACGTTCTACTTCTTTTTCTTCTGCTTCTCTGCGTTTGCGAAGTTCTGTCCGAGTGACTAACGGACCTTTGCTCATTGCGTGTCCTCCTTAAACTGTCTCTGCAGTAAATACAATTCCCAGTATTGTATAGCAAAAAGTGTTTTTGCATCACAAATCGTGCCCTTTGCCACTTCTGCTTTGGCTTCAGCTATTGTTAGCTCGTAAATTTCCAAGATTTCATCTTCATCTTGAGGACGCGGATTTTCGACTTTCTGCAAATCCGTTGCCAAATAGAGAGCCAATTTTTCATTAGCAAATCCTGGTGACAGATACATTGAATTTATGTAGGTAAGTTGACCTGCACGATACCCAGTTTCTTCTTCCAATTCCCGCATAGCCGTCTTTTCCAGTTGATTTTCTTCTCCAGGATCAATTTTTCCCGCCGGAATTTCTAAAATTACTTGTTCCAAGGGTTTTCTAAATTGTTTAACTAAGACGATTTTTCCTTCTGCGGTTAACGGAATCATAGCTACTGCGCCTGAATGAAAAACCAATTCGCGTTTAGCAGTGCCGCCTGTCGGTAAAGCCACGTCATCCAAAAAAACATCAATAATCTTTCCTTTAAAAATTTCTCGACGTTGAAGTGTTTTTTCTTCGAAGTCCTCATAATTTAACATATCTTTCACCAACCTTTCTTGTTTATCATACCCTAAAATGATAAAAATCGCACCCCTTCTTCTCTAGTTAAACCCTTTTCAAAGAAAAAAATTTATTGCTTTAGAAAAAAATTACATTTTCGAAAAAAAATAGACATAAAAAATTCACAACTTCCTTGTATTATTTAAGCATACCAACAAACAACCCTAACAAAACACTTTTTCATTTTTAACTCCTTTCCCGTCCTACCCCCAATTAGGACGGGTCTTTTTTTGCGTTTTATACTTTTTTTCTTATGATTTCACTAAATCATAAAATACATCTTCCGCTGTATGTCTTTTCTCTCACAGAGTATGCTAAAATAACTATTGTAACGAGAGCTGACTCTTTCGAGGATTAGATAGATAGGAGGAACTATATAAATGAACAAATTAAATACAAAATTACTGATTGGCTATATTCTTTTAGGAGCCTTAATCATTGCTGTCGCTAGAGAATATGGCTTCTTCGCTTTTGTGATTCTGGTAGGCTTTTTAGTATTCGTTCTCTATCGAAAAAAGAAAAATGCCGCCGACAAGAGCGATCAAATGCCTTACTTAACAAAAGATAAAGAAGCCCATTATCGTGAGTTGGGGTTATCTCCACAAGAAATTGATTTTTTCAGAAGTACAATGAGCACAGCCAAAAAACAAATCATACAATTACAAGAAAACATGAATCGTTCAACTAAATTACGGGCGATTGACTTACGTAATGATACAACGAAGGTTTCTAAAGCTCTGTTTAAAGAGTTAGTGAAAGAACCTAAAAAGTTACACTTAGCCAATCACTTTCTCTATACACATTTACCAAATATCGTTGACTTAACAAGTAAGCATTTAGAAATCGAACAACATGAAGTAAAAAACAAACAAACGTATGAAAAATTAGAAGAAAGCGCACAAATCATTGACCAATTGTCAAAATTAGTTAAAAATGATTATGAGGAAATCGTTTCCGATGACTTAGACGATTTAGATGTCGAAATGTCGATCGCTAAAAGCAGCTTGTCGCAAAAAGCTGCAACTGAGGAATCACCTCAAGTAAACGAAGACCAGCAATAATCATTAGGGAGGAAAAAAAATGACTGAGCAACAACCCAAAGAAACAACATCTGTAACCAATACATTGGACGATTTATTAAGTAATCCATTTTCATCAATGGATGAACTAACACCAACGCAACAAAATGAACTATCTGAGTTAAAAGAACAGCAAGCAGCTCCTCGTTTAATTGATAAATTACCACAAGAACGTCAAGCCCAAGCAAAAGAATTAGCTTCAAAAATTGATGTCCAAGATTCACAAGCAGTAATTACCTATGGTTCAAATGCCCAAATCAAACTCGGCGAATTTTCGCAAGCGATGTTAAACCACGTTCAAGCACAAGACATTGGTCCTGTTGGTGATTCACTGACCGATCTAATGTTTCGTTTAAATGAAGCCAATCCCAATGAATTACGTGCTGGCGAAGGCAACTTTATTCAAAAAATGTTAGGTAAAGTCAAACAATCCGTTTACGAAATTACCGCCAAATATCAAAAAATTGGTGCGCAAATTGACAAAATTGCTGTCAAATTAACCCATGAAAAAGATGGTCTTTTAAAAGATAATGCCATGTTAGATCAATTGTATCAAAAAAATAAAGATTATTTTGATGCCTTAAACATCTATATTGCCGCTGGGGAATTAAAAGCAGAAGAACTACGGACGCAAATTATTCCTGAAGCCATGAAAAAAGCGGAAGAATCTGGGGATCAAATGGATGTCCAAATTGTTAATGATTATAACCAATTCCTAGACCGTTTAGAAAAAAGAACCCATGATTTACGCTTGGCTCGTCAAATTACGATTCAACAAGCCCCACAAATTCGTTTAATCCAAAATACTAACCAAGCTTTGGCTGAGAAAATTCAATCATCGGTAAATACAGCGATTCCGTTATGGAAAAACCAAGTAGTCATCGCCTTGACCTTACTCCGTCAAAAAGATGCTGTGACTGCTCAACGTCAAGTCTCTGAAACCACCAATGACTTACTGAAGAAAAATTCAGAAATGCTAAAAATTTCTGCAATTGAAACAGCAAAAGAAAACGAACGTGGCCTAGTCGATATTGAAACATTACAAAAAACACAAAATGATTTAATTGAAACTATCCAAGAAACATTACGTATTCAACAAGAAGGAAAAGAAAAACGCCAAGCTGCCGAAATCGAACTTGGCCATATGGAAGAAGATTTGAAAAATAAATTATTAGAATTAACACAATAAACACTGTCTAGAACAAACTTCTTATAGTACAAGCCCGGGACAAAAATCCAAAGTGATTTTTGTCCCAGGCTTGCTTTTCTTTTTACGCTTGAATATTGTATTTCAGCCACTTAATGATACAATAAAAGAAAACCATGTTTCTTTTTGAAAGGAGGAGCAATTGTGCCACAATTTGCTTCTAAAGCCGAAGAAAAAAATTATTATGAACGCCAAGCTAGCTTAGCAGAGTTTCTAACTTGGTATCATCAACAAGAATTACCTGAATATGAAAAACCCTCTTTAACCGTTGATATGGTTCTTCTTTGTTACAACAAGGAAGCTGATCAATTAAAAGTCTTACTGATTCAACGTAAAGGTCACCCCTTTAGAAACTCATGGGCGCTTCCTGGCGGTTTTGTTAATCGTAAAGAATCTACTGAAGATAGTGTTTTAAGAGAAACAAAAGAGGAAACTGGTGTGGTGATTTCTCAAGAAAATATTGAACAATTACACAGCTTTAGTCGCCCAGATCGAGATCCTCGTGGCTGGGTCGTGACAGTCAGCTATTTAGCCTTTATTGGTGAAGAACCTTTAATTGCTGGCGACGATGCCAAAGAAGTCCATTGGTTCAATCTTGAACGGCATGGTCAACACATCACGTTATCTCATGAAGATGTGGAAATTACTTTAGACTTGAAAACAGCGGCCTCTCTTGGTAAAGATACATTAGCCTTCGACCATAGTGAAATTATAATTAAGGCGTTTAATCGTGTTGTTGATAAAATGGAACATGAACCGCAAGTGCTTCAAGTCTTAGGAAAAGATTTCACCATTACGGAAGCCCGTAAAGTTTTTGCGAAGTTCCTCGGCGTTGATTATCGCAGCATTGACCATTCAAATTTTAAAAAAGCCATGACACAATATTTTGAAGAGTTAGGTGAACGTCCCGTTGGCATTGGCCGCCCTTCAAAAATTTACCAATTGAAAACAACAACAGGTTTCTAAGAGGAGGGAATATTTTTTGACTGTTTACTTAAGAAAAGCAGAACCTTCTGATTTGCCTGACATCCTTGCTATCATTGAAGATGGACGCCGCACCTTACAAAAAAGTGGCATTCCCCAATGGCAAAACGGCGATGGCCCGAATCAAGAAATTTTAGCAAAAGATATCGACCAGCAAACTTGCTATATTTTAATGGTTGAGGATGCCTTGGCAGGCGTTGGTGTTTTATGTTCGGAGATTGATCCTGCTTATGAAGCGATTTTTAATGGTTCTTGGCAACCTCATTCTCAAGCTACGTATACGGCAATTCATCGTGTTGCTCTAAAAAGTTCCTTTCAAGGTCAAGGGCTGGCCTTGGTGCTTTTGCGCTCACTGGTTACAGCCGCTCGTTTGCATGATGCTACTGATATTCGAATCGATACACATCCACAAAATCTTGCTATGCAGCACCTGATTAAAAAAGCTGGCTTTGTTTATCAAGGTGACGTGATTTTAGATGTTAACGATGGCGAACGTTATGCTTATCAGATGATATTGAAATAAAAAAGTTAGGGATAACTGCCAGATTGACAGCTATCCCTAACTTTTTACATCTTATGAACACTATGAGCGCTTTGAATGCCCTCACAGGCTTCTTTACAGGCTTGATTAATTAATAAATAAGAGGATTCTTTTTGGCGGATTCCTAATTGATATTTCAATTCATCTGTCACTTGGCAAGATTCACTTAATGCCTCTAACCAGAAAAATACTCCTTCTTTATACGTATCTAATCCTTCTAGCAAGATTTTCGTTGCTTCTTTATCATAATACGGCTCTAAATTTTTACGAAACATCATTTCTTCTGTAAAAAAACGATTCACATTATTTCGGCAAAACATATAAGTGTCACGGCCTCTCCGATGTGCAACCTGATTACAACCGTATTCTTGAACTTCTTTAGAGATGGCTTTGAAAATTTCGTTGTATACTTCAATTCTTTGCATAATTGACAAAATGGTATCTGTATAACTAAACATAACTCCTTGCTCCCTTCCCCTTCTAAGTAACAAAAATTTGCTTGTTACTTTCATTATAAAGGGAATGTTGGGTTTATATCAAATGATACGCTGTTTTCTTGCTAAAATCCTTCGCTTTTTCCTTAGAAGAATAATAAGTAAGCGGATTACTTAATCTGTTATGTTCGGATTTTCTACACTTGGAAAATAAATTATTTTATAAAGCCATTTTCCGTTTTAACTGATGGCAACGGGCCGGTCTGTGTATTACCAGGAACACCAATATACGTATTGCCGTTGATGGAAGTCATTTCGTTTTCCTCAGCTGCTTCATCTTGAACGGTATAATCACTTTGATATAAAAATTCACCGTTCGTATGGAAGACATAGCCGTCTTGATCTCGTTCATCTGGCTTTTCTAAATTTAAAGACACACGTAATTGATGACGGACATTTTCAATACTATCTGGATATAGTTCAACCATACTGCGCCCTTCATTACTAAAAGTGCGCCAGTCAAAAGAAAGCTGTTGTTTATCATAATTGGTCCAAGTCAAACCTTCTTTGACTAAATGAGTCAATTCATTGGAATCCACATCAGTTTGAATGTTTCCATTTAACGAATCAATAATGTCCATTATTTTCATGATTGATTGACCAGATTTCAACTTGTCTTCAACTGCTTGAATAATTTCTTGTTGTCGGAATCCACGCATAATATCGTTATCGCTATGTCTTTCACGGGCATAAGATAAAGCTTTCGTACCATCTAAATGCTGTTTCCCTGCATCAAAATGAATGGATCCTGGCCCGTCTTTGGTGACACCATCAAACGCCTGCTTGACATTGACATCTATGCCGCCAACTGCATCAATTAACTTAATAAAAGATAAAAAGTTAAACACAACGTAATGATTGATTGGAATATTCAATAATTTCTCAACTGTGTTAACAGAAGCTGTTGGTCCATCGTAGGTATAGGCGGCTTCAATTCGCTGCATCCCTTGGTAATTTTTCGCATCAATTTGAACAAAACTATCCCGTGGCAAACTTAAATAGGTTATTTTCTTCGTCTTGTTATTCACGGTAATCACCATCATAGCATCAGTCCTAGTTGTGCCTAATTTCCGTTCAATTGTATTGTCTAGACCCATGACCAAAAACGATTGACTATCTTTATTTTGCGCTTCAGTATAATCATTTTTTATGGGGACATAGCCTTTATCAATCGTTTTCTTTAAATAGCTACCCGCTACAGCAAAGTATGCTGAGCCGACTGTGACAAAAAACAAAATGATGACTAAACTAATTAAGCTGATTTTTCGCTTCCTACTCATTGGCTGTACTTCCTCTCTCTTGAAAAGTCTCCACCATCATTACTACTCCTCTAAGCAGACAAGAGACAAGTCTATCTTACCAGTCCCCTTCAAAACTAAACATAGCAGAATTTATATAGGGGTATAACCTAGAGGAAACAAAAAAGAGGGGCTTGTTTGTTTAAAAGCCTCTCTTTTTTGTTATTTATTTTTGTGTTCTTTTTTGAACAATTCCACCATTTTTTGCTGTGGTTTTGGAAAAACATACTCTGAAAATTGTTGTGCTGCCACCCATCGCTGCGACTCTAGTGTGGCTAATTCGCCTGTATTTCGGCCATAAAAGACTAAGATATGCCATTTTAAATGACTGAAAATATGAACGACTTCGCCTAAGGCACGTTTTTGCCAGACAACTGTTTCATAGTCAGCAAAAACATTGACAGGTTCTTCAGCGACCAAAAGCTCTGTTACAGGCTCTAACTCTAAAGTTAATTGTTTTTCCGTTTCTGCTGGTTGCGCCATTTTTTGCAATTGTTGAAATTGTTTTTTGCTAATTTCTTCAATCGGAAACAGCCACATATTGGCTAACAAACCTGTTTCAGGTCGTTGTTCTAATAAAAATTCTTGCTTTTTATTTTCAATAATAGTGCCGACATAATACACATCTTTCGGCTTAACTTTTTTTGATTTGACTGGATAAGCGGTCATTTTATCTGCCTGATAGGCCGCACAATATTGCTGAAGCGGACAGCTTTCACACTTAGGGGAAGTTGGGGTGCAGACGGCTGAGCCCAGATCCATTAAGGCTTGATTAAAATCCCCTGGACGCTCACGATCGATGATTTTAAGCATCGCCGCTTCAAATACTTTACGACTACTCGCTTTCGCAATATCTGCATCAATTTCAAATAAACGGCTCACTACCCGCATGACGTTACCGTCAATTGCTGGTTCGGGTAAATTAAAGGCAATACTGCCAATCGCACCAGCTGTATAGGGGCCGATTCCTTTTAAACTCCGAATATCTTCGATTGTGTCAGGCATTTTCCCACCAAATTCTGAAACAATCTGTTGCGCTGCCACTTTTAAATTACGTGCTCGTGAATAGTAGCCTAACCCTTCCCAAGCTTTCAACAACTTATCATCTGGCGCTTCCGCTAAATCTTGAATCGTCGGAAACCATTCCATAAATCGATAAAAATAATCAATGACTGTATCTACGCGAGTTTGTTGTAGCATAATTTCAGAAATCCAAATACGATATGCATCTGTATTCGCTCGCCAAGGTAAATTGCGTTTTTCTCGTTCATACCAAGCTAAAAAATCTTCCTGGAATGAACTAACTTTTTCGGGACTCCACGCCTCCCAAGGCTCTTTATTCGTCATGTTCTACTTCCTTTTCGCTAATAAATTGCTGAATCAAATCATAGTCAAACCCTTTTTGGAATAAGCTTTGTTTGACTTTTTGGACTTTTTTAGAAAAATCAAATCGCTGATTGGCACGCCATAAACGTTCGCCTTCCTTGTCTAACGCTTGTTGTTCTTGTTCTTCGTCCTTTTCAAAAGCTAAAGATTCCAAAGCTAGATCAATGATTTCATTTGTAAAGCCCTTTTGCATCAGATGCAGACGCGTTTTCTGAAGTGCATCTTTAAAACTTTTAGTTCGATAGCGTTTCATGGCTTTTTCTGCAGTTGCTGTGGCAACATTAAGTTGTTCATCTAACGTATAAAAGGTCAAGCCATGCTGAATATCTTCTTCACTAATGCCTTTTTGCTTTAATTGTTGTGCCACATTTCGTGGTCCTTTATCACTGGTTCGCATAGCTGTCCGTACGTAACTTTCACTAAAAATTGCATCATCTAACAACCGTAGCTCTTCTAAACGTTGAACGATTTTTACTCGATCTTCAGGTTCAATTTCTTTCTCTTTTAAATAAGTAAAAATCTCTTTCTTTGAACGTAATTGATAGCTTAAATAATTCATCGCCATTTGTAACCCGACATCATAAGAACTGGCTTTTTTTATTTCTTCTATTAAAGTATCTGATAACTCTTGGCCTTTTAGCAGACGCTGCCGTACTAAAATATCTTCCGAGACACGCAGTTTTTCGCCTGAAGATAGCCAAAGTAGATAAAATTCACCTTTATCTTTACTAATTCGTGTGATTGTTGTCATCTTATTCTCCTGCCCCTCTAAATCAGAACATATATTCTACTATACCATAGAATCCTTGGAAGCCAAATAAATAAAAATGTGCTAAAATGGGAGGAAGTGAAAAATGTGAGATGACTAAAGGATGAAAGAATATGACCCAACAACTAGTAAAAAAAGGCCAACAAATTTCTTTAAAAATTAAACGATTAGGAATTAATGGCGAAGGTATCGGCTATTATAAAAAATTAATTATTTTCGTTCCTGGGGCGCTACCCAAAGAAGAAGTAACTGCCACGATCACAAATGTTACACCCAAATTTGCTGAAGGAACCCTTCAATCTGTCAAAAAAGCTGCTAAAGATCGCGTGGTCCCTCCTTGTCCTGTCTATGAAACATGTGGCGGCTGCCAACTACAACATTTAGCCTACAAAGCACAATTAGACTTTAAAAAAGATTTATTAAAGCAGGCGCTTAACAAATTTAAACCAGCCAATTATCAAAACTATGAACTACGAAAAACAATTGGGATGGAGAATCCTTGGAATTATCGAAATAAAGCCCAATTCCAATTACGCCAAATCGATGGCCAAGTAGAAGCTGGTCTCTATCAAGCTGATTCACATCAATTAGTACCGATTGATAACTGTTTGGTCCAACAGCCTGCGACAACCAAGGTGATGAATACATTAGTTGATTTATTGAATAACTTTCAATTACCAATTTATGATGAACGTAAAAATAGTGGTATCTTTCGAACATTAATGGTTCGAGTGGGCATCCAAACTGGCGAAGTCCAAGTAGTGTTCATTACACAATCGCAGAAATTTCCACAAAAAGAAAAAATGGTTCGCGCAATTAATGAACAATTACCAGAAGTTGTTTCTATTATGCAAAATGTCCAAAATAAAAAAACCTCTCTAGTAATGGGTGATGATACCCTTCACTTATGGGGCAAAGAAAGCATTGAAGAACACATTAACGACGTTGTCTTTGATTTATCGCCGCGAGCATTTTTCCAATTGAATCCAGAACAAACGGAAGTTTTATATAATGAAGGAATCAAGGCCTTAGATTTACAACCAAATGAAACTGTTGTTGATGCTTATTGTGGCGTCGGGACCATTGGCTTAAGTTTAGCGAAACAAGCGCATCAAGTTCGTGGTATGGATACCATTCCCGCCGCAATTGACGATGCTAGATTCAATGCAAAACGACTTGGTGTTACGAACACACATTATGCTGTTGGAACAGCTGAAGACTTATTACCTAAATGGTTCAAAGAAGGCTTTAAACCTGATGCCATTGTAGTTGATCCCCCACGGACTGGTTTGGATCGTAAATTATTAACGGCCCTTTTGAAACAACCACCTAAGAAAATGGTGTATATTTCTTGTAATGTATCCACGTTAGCACGTGATTTAGTTCAATTAGCCAAAGTATATCAAGTAGACTATTTACAATCTGTTGATATGTTTCCACAAACCGCTCGTTGTGAAGTTGTCGTAAAATTAACGAGAAAATAAAAAAAGGAGCGTGGGACAAAAATCACTTTGGATTTTTGCTCCACGCTCAAAAACTGATAAACGGCGGGAACAGAACCAACTCCTTCGGAAATAAGCCGAAATTATCCAAAAATTAAAAAGCAATTTTCGGAAATTTCTTCTTATTTCTCGGAGCTAAACGGTTCTGTCCCGACCTCCTTTAACTAATTAAACAATTATTTACTTAATTAGCTATTTTTTCGTCCGAAGAAGAATGAAACCACAGCAACTAAAATTACTGCCCCAATAATTGATGGCACAATTGCCATACCTGCTACGTGAGGACCCCAGCTACCTAAGATTTTTTCTCCGATAAATGAACCAACTAAACCGGCAACGATATTCGCAATCCAACCCATTGATTGACCTTTGCTTGTAAGCGCGCCAGCGATAGCACCGATAACAGCACCAACGATTAAAACCCATAAAGTATGCATAAAATAATTCCTCCTAAATGCTTTATCTAGCGAATAATTCGCTATGTTACTATTATGGACTACTTTTATTAGATAACAAAATAGTTTGCTCGTTTCCATGAAAAAAAAGCAATAATTTCTGATAATTTCATTAAAAAAGCTCAGAACAGGAGACCGAAGTGCACTGTTCTGAGCTTTTATTTAAGAAATCGTTGGTCGTTTTACTCGTTCATGTGCGACATCCGCTGCTTGAATCTCTTTATTATTAAAAGGTGTTAAGCGGAATGCCAATTGGAATTCTTCAAACGTAGTCCGGTATTTTTCTAATTGCCACTGGCCACAAGAGTAGCTACCTAGGGCGTTTTGTTTGTAATCGATATTTAAAACAACATACTCACTTTCTTGTAATTCATTGGTATGCTTAGCAACATCTAGCGCTTGTTCTTCAAAATAAGAAACACTAAAATTATATGAATCAGCCGCTGTTGCTACTACTCCTTGGCCGCGATCATCCGTGAATGCGGACCATTTAGTCGCCATGTGGTTACCATTGGCTTGTGGAACAACATAATTAGTGAACATCTCCGCCACTGTAGCATCATAAACGCCAAGTAAACCAGCTTCTTGTGAATCTACATAGTTTTCTCTCGGCCCTTTACCGAAATATTTTACTTCTGATAGAGACTTGTCTAAATGGAGAGTCACACCCAAACGTGGTAACATATCTGGCGCATTTTCAATTTTACCAGCAGGACTACCTTTTAAGTCGAAGAAAATTTCGCCATTTGGTGCAATTAAATACTGATAGGTACATTGATAATGCCAAGCACTGTTAGTCGTTCCGTTAATTGTTTTTACGATGACTTGGATAAAATCATCAACTTTTTTCCACTCAAAAGAACGGACAATTTCATGCTCTAAATGTAAGAAATATTTTTTCTTCATTTCATCAATAATTTCCATATCATTACTGATTGGTGCCCGCCAAAATGTAAATCTCGGCCCTTTATGCAATAATTTTTTACCATCTCGTGTCACATTCGTTAAGGCGCCCTTCACTTTATCAAAATTAATTGAAAAGTTTGGTCCTTCAATGTATAAATGAGGGCCAATCTCCTTTGCCATCAGCGAGCCAACTGGTGTGATCTCAATCCCTGGTGTTGCAATTGGCAATTCAAACTGTGCGGTAGCTAATTCATGACCAGCAGATGCATAGGCGGTCGTTTCTTTCAATTGATATGAAAGAGTTAAATAATAGGCGGCTCCTGCCTTTTTAGGAAAATCTAAATGATAAGGTAAGTGCAGTCTTCCTTCTGCTCTAGCAGCAATTGCTGGCACTGCTACTGTCCCTGATTGAATCACTGTTTGATCTTCAGTAATTGTATAAACCAGCTTAAAGATAGCCAAGTTTTCAAAGTCAAACCGACTCAATAATGAGAATTCACCTGACAGAACGTCAATAGCGCTAGTTGTAATGGGTTCAATGACTTTTTTGTATTCATACAAGCTAGGAGATGGCGTACGGTCAGGCATCAACATCCCATCAATACAAAAATCTTTGTTACTTGGATCATCGCCGAAATCGCCGCCATAACGATAATAAACTTCACCGTTATCTGTTACCGATTCAATGCCATGGTCAAACCATTCCCAAATAAAGCCACCTTGTAATTTATCATGAGCATAAAATAGCTCTTGATATTCTTTTAAATTCCCAGGGCCATTCCCCATCGCATGACAATATTCACATAAAATATGCGGTTTTTTTGAATTTTCAATAATCGTATTCATCAGTAATTCTCTAGTTGGGTGTTCCAACCACGTATACATTGTAGAATAGACATCCGCGACCTCTGCCTCAAAATCACCTTCATAATGAATTAAACGTGTTGGATCCATTTCTTTGGCAATACGGGCCATTTCAATAAAGTTATGACCAAACGCAGATTCATTTCCTAACGACCAAAAGAGAATTGATGGATGGTTTTTATCCCGTTGAATCATCCGTACCATCCGAGAAACATAAGCCGTTTCCCATTCAGGATCGTTACTAATCCAATCATATTCTCCAGTTAATTCAAAGCCGTGACATTCCAAATCAGTTTCATCAATCACATACATTCCATATTCATCGCATAAATCATAGAAATAAGCAGATGCTGGATAATGACTGGTTCGAATGGCATTAATATTAAATTGTTTCATTAAACGAATATCTTTTTCAATTTCTTCACGACTAACCACTCGACCATTTTTCGGATTATAATCATGACGATTCATTCCTTTTAGTTTAATGGCCACACCATTGACTAAGAAAGTCTCACCAGATACATGAATATTTCTGAAACCAACTTTTTGCGGAATAACTTCGACGACTTCCCCTTCAGAAAAAACAGTGATAAATAGCTGATACAAGTATGGTTTTTCCGCTGACCAAGCAGTGACAGACGGTAAACTTGCTGAAAATTCAACCGTACCTTGATTTCCTGCGACAGTCTCTTTAAGAACCGTTTTTCCCTGCTGATCCATCAACTCCAATTGAACTTGTTGTCCTTTGTCTTGCCAAAATTTACCCGTAATTGCCAAGTGGCCATTTTGATACGAATCATCTAAATCGGAAATAATAAAGAAATCTTCCAGCCCATTTTCTGGTACACCGAGTAATTCAACATCACGAAAAATACCACTTAACCACCACATATCTTGATCCTCTAAATACGTACCATCTGACCATTGATATACTCGCACCGTTAAATCATTTGTTTCACCAATTTTAGCGTAAGGCGTAATGTCAAATTCTGCTTCATTTCGTGCACCTTTACTGTAGCCAACTTCATGGCCGTTCACCCAAACATGATAAGCTGAATCTACGCCACAAAAACGTAAAATGATTTTTTTATCATGAAATGTTTCATCTATAGCAAATGTCCGTTTGTAAATACCTGTTGGGTTTTCCGTTGGTACATACGGCGGATTAATGGGAAAATTGTACCATAAATCAGAGTAATGCATTTTGCCATATCCTTGGACTTGCCAATTTCCAGGAACAGTGATTTGATCCATTTGGCTTGTATCAAAGTCCGTCGCAAAAAAGTTTTCTGGGCTGTATTCTGGCGCTTCTAAAAAGAGAAAATGCCAGCGTCCGTTTAAATTTTTGTATGCTTGTGTATATTTATTTTCATTTAATAACGCTGTTTCTTTCGAAGGAAAGCTCGAAAAGTGTGCTCGTCCAGGCAACCGATTAATACTATCTACTTTATAATTTTCCCAAGTCTTCATAATCCATTTCTCCTTTACCAACTTCATTTTTTTCTTTTGTTTCATATCGTTTCCAACAAATCCAAGCAAAGCCCATAAAGACAATTAACCCAATAATGTTATACGCCAACATGCCCAGTGGGCTAGCGGTTCCTTTCGGTAACGTGCCATTGATTTCTTCCATGATTAATTTTGGATCCGGCACAGTTGACATAAAGAATACAAAGATAAAAATGGCTAATAAGAAAATTCCCGCAATTAAGCCAAAGGTTCGATTACCAAAGCGGAAACTTCTCGGCATTGTTTCTTTTTTCCAACGAAGCCCAATATAGGCGATTAACAAGAACAAGACAGGCACTAATGACGTAGAAGCTGTCATATTAATTAACGTTTCTAAAAAGCTATCCATATTTCCAATTCCTAATGCTGGAATGGCAACTAAAATCGTCACAATAATTCCTTGAACTAACAAAGCATTGGTTGGATTTCCCTCTTCGTTCGTTTTCACTAGCCACTTACCGAAGACCCCCTCAGGAATTTCTGAGAAAAATACTTTAACTGGTGCTGCCGTCCACAGAGCCAAAGAACCAAGACTTCCGACAAATAAGATAATTCCTACTAAGCGCACCATCATTGCTGCGGGAATATGGAAATACGTACCTAAAATTTTAAAGATATCAAAAATACCATTTGAAAAATTTCCTTTTAAGACGTCCGTTGGCACTACCAAACCTACAGCAACGGCACCAAGAATATACATGATACCGACCGCAATCGTTGCACCAATCATCGTGCGGACAAACGTTTTATTGCCGCCTTTAACATCCTTAATATATACACCGATACTTTCACCACCGCCAACAGCTTGTAAAATCCACGCCATCGTCATGAAAAAAGTCCAATTAAAAGTTGGCATAATTGACGTCGTGGTAAATTCTTGTGCTGGCTCATTGCCAAAACCAAACACGACGACAAAGGCTAAAACCACAAAAGCCACGCCCATAAATAAACGAGCACCACCCGCTAAGCTAGTCACTTTCGAAATCCACGAAACCCCTTTAATACAAACCCATGTCATTAACCAAAATAACAAAATAGAAATCACTGCAATTATTTTAGTACTATGGTTTCCTTGAAAAACGTTTTGACCTAAAAAAGCGTATGAACCATAAATCAATGTATTCGGTAGTAATGAACAGAAGAAAAACAAGTTGACAAAGAAATATGACCAAGCGCCTAAAAATGCCCATTTAGGTCCTAACACAGATTCCAACCAACTGTGAACACCTGATTCATTTTCAGAATTAGCAGAAGCAAATTCTGCAATCATTAGAATAAATGGTAAAAAGTAAAAAATAGAGCCGAATAAATAGCCTGGAATAGTTGCTAGGCCAATCTGAATACTGTTGTTAACAATGCTGGGAAAGGCAAAAACCGCTGAAAAAGTCATGAGCATCAATGCGACAGAACCTAATCGTTCCCGTGAATGTGTTGCCATTTTACTACATCCTCTCTTTATCAAATTAATTAGTACTCACACATTGTAAAACGCTTACAGTTTTTTAAAAATAAAAAATGTTGCCTATTTCTTGTAAAGATGTTGACTTTTAGAAAGCCTTTACATACTCTTATAAAGAGGTGATAGCATGCAAAATGTTTTTACAAATAATGTCAGCATCCTGATTAATGATCAACCTATTAGCCAAGAATTTCATCTTTATGAAGCTGGCTATGAAAAATGCCGCCCGACAAAACCAACTGAGTTTGCCCCTATTAATTATTGGGTTTTGCATTATTGTAGCGATGGTGAAGGCTATTTTTCAACACCCTTTATGGAAAAACAACACATTACCGCTGGTGATTTGTTTATGATTCCAGCCAATTGTCGCAATATTTATTATCCTAATCGGCAAAATCCTTGGACCTATCATTGGGTCGGTTTTGTTGGAGATCTTTCGTCTCAGTATTTAGAAAAAATAGGCCTGACTACCGAAAATTGTATTTTAAAAGGAACTGTTGATAAGAAATTAGAAAGTTTATTTAAAAATATTTACCAAGAAGCGAAGAAACATAATCATTTTGGCAGTTTAAGTGAAAGCTTTCAATTGTTGAATTATCTAGAGCATCATTCCGTTACACAGCACGAAAATCAAAGCCAACAATTATTTAACCAAATTAAAATGGCTATTCACGAAAATTTTTCAAACAATCTTTCAATTAGTCAATTAGCTTCTGAGTATAACATTGATCGTAGCTATTTATTTAAGCTGTTTCAGCGTTATGAACAAACAAATCCTAGTATTTATGTACAAAACTTAAAATTGCAAAAAGCCTGTTCTCTGTTAAGAAAAAGCTCCCTAACCATCACGGAAATCAGTTTTGAAGCAGGTTTTTCTTCACCTTCTTATTTTTCAAAATTTTTCTTCCAGAAAAAAGAGATGACACCTCGACAATATCGTCAACAGTTTTTGACTTAAAATAAATTGTCATTATTCTTAAATCTGTATTTTTATCCTTTTAAAAGATTGACAAGTTTTCGTTATGCAGCATACTTGTCAATCTTTTATATAATGACTAATTTACTCGAAACTACCATTAAGCGAATACAGTACTTCTATAACCAACACCTTTGAAATATTTTGACA
>X46_European_Nightjar__coassemble_55_pt1 | contig 19630 bp, 18 predicted proteins | sample X46_European_Nightjar__metabat2_low_PE_001 | metagenome-assembled genome bin X46_European_Nightjar
ATTCTAAACAACATGACTCTAAAACCTCGGAGAATTATTTTTTCTCCATGATTCCGTATTCGCATCACTTATCCATAGCTAGATTTCAGTTTAGAAAGGTCTGATTTTTTTCTTCACGTTTATTATACCAAACTTTCTCCTTCTTGGCGGAAAAACCCACCATTTTTCAATGGTGGGTTTTCTTTATTTAGTAGCTGTAACAGCGAGCCAGATTTCACTGTACTTAGCTTCTGCTGGTCCTTGATATTGCGTAAACGAAATTTCTGGTGCTGCAACGACTTGGTAACCAGATGAAGGCAACCATTCAGAGAATATCCTTGCCCAGGTTTCTTGTAAAGTTTGTGGGAAAGGACCTTCATTTGGAAAAACCGCCCATGTATGAGCAGGTACGCTTAGTTGCTCCAAATCTTCATAGGTATTTTCTTGCGAAGTGGCAAAGCCAATCATGTGTGTCATTTCTCCACCTTCTGTTGTTCGTCCCTCTTGAAAGTCAAAAGAAGCATTTACTACTTGATGAGGATATATGTCATCAAATGTATGCATTTCCGCTCGTTGTTGTGGTGTAATGCGCTGTGCCAATTCCATGATTGCTTGATTTTCCCCTTGATACTGCAAGGGAACCTTCTGACTAACTCCGACTATTTGAAACGCTGGTTTTTCAATCAATTTAACATCCATTGATTGTCCTCCTTTAATATCAATATAGAAAGAGAATTTAGGGAACGTTTTTTGGATTTGTGTTTTCATTACTTCAGAAGGGGCTTGTCCTGACCAATCGCGAAAGGCTCTTGAGAATCCTTCAATACTTTGATAACCATATTTAAAAGCTACATCTGTCACTTTTTCACCAGCAAGTAATGCTAAATTTGCTTCCGCCAAACGTCTCTTTTTAATATACTCAGCCAGACTCATCCCCGCAATAAACGAAAAAGTTCGTTTAAAATGGTAAACAGAAATCCCTGTCTTTTTCGCCAATTCATCGAAGGATACTTCTTCCGTTAAATGTTCTTCAATATAATCCATTGCTTGATTCAAATTTGCGAGCATCCGTGTCCCTCTCTTTCTATTTGAAAGTTTACTAAAGACCAACAAGGATGACTTGATTATTTAGAGCCAACATTCGTCAAATCGCTACTCTTGGTTCATAGCGGCTTTTAAGGCCTGTGCTAAAGCACTTTCTTCTGGTTCGTCTGGTTGTGAATATTTTTTCATCAAACGACGTTCTTCATGTTTAGTCATTTTTTGTTTTCGTTCTTTTTTATCGGGAATTTTTTCAGTAATCGAACAGAATTTACATTTGAAAGAACGACCATTTTTTCCTTCTATGATGACCATTTTTTTATGACATTGTGGGCAACGGTGATTGGATACTTTAGGATCTTTTCGCCGACGATAAGAACATTCTTGGTTTGTACAAACGTAAATCTTCCCATCTTTCGTATTTTTTTCCCGTAAGTTTGAGCCACAATCTGGACATTTTTTTTGCGTAATGGAAAAATCTTGATATTTTTTCTCGCTTTGTTTAATTTCACGGACTAATTTTTTCGTATCCTCTTCAATATCCTTTAAGAAAAGTTGACTCTTTTGTTGACCCGAAGCGATTGCTTCAAGCGATTTTTCCCATTTTTCCGTTAGTTCAGGTGTCACAAGTGATGGATTCACCAAGTCTAATAGTTGCTTTCCTTTGGCAGAGACACTTAAACCGCTATTGGTTCGTTCCATCAATTCTGATTTAATCAGTTTTTCAATGATTTCAGCTCGCGTTGCCGGTGTGCCTAAACTGTGTTTCTCCATTTTTCCTAACAACGTTCCTTCGGTTAATGGTTTTGGCGGCGACGTTAATTCTTTGTTAATGGTAAAGTTTGGCGCAACGGTCATGCCTTTTTGCCATTGGACAGTGGATAGCGGCTGTTCGGCTGTTGTTTTCCAGCCAGCAACAACTACTTTATTTTGATGAAAGACAAATGTTTCTTTTCCAAAAGCGACTGTAACTTTTGTTTGTTTGGTTTGATTTGGCTCAGCAAACAAACCTAAGAATCGTTGAACAATCATTTGATAGATTTTTTGTTCATCATTGCTTAGTTTTTCATAACGAGGACGTTGTTCAGTTGGAATCAACCCATGGTGATCCGTGACTTTTGCATTTTGGAAAACTTTTTGTTGTTTAACAACAGCCCCATTTTTAAGGTAGCCTTTCACTTCTGGTGAAAAATCAGCAATGGCTTGAAGTCGCTCTTTCATCGTTCCTTTCATATCCGTTGTTAGATATTTGCTGTCAGTTCGAGGATAGGAAACAATTTTATGGGTTTCGTATAAACTTTGTACAAGAGACAACGTTTTCTTTGCAGAAAATTGGAATCGCTGGTTGGCTTCACGCTGGATTTCGGTTAAATCATATGGTAACGGCGCATTTTCTGTTTTAACTTTTTCTTGAATATCGGTAACTAAGCCCTTTTGTTTTGAGAGTTCTTTGACTAATTGTTCTGCTTCCTGCCGTTCTTTTAAAGCGTATGGATTTTTTTGGGTCATCTTTGCTTTTTCTGATTCAACAGTTAACGAGATAGTAAAATAAGTTTGAGGCTTAAATTGTTCAATCGTTTTTTCTTGTTGGCGCACCATTGCTAAAGTTGGTGTTTGAACACGACCTGCGGATAAGTTATCTTGATATTTCACTGTCAAGGCCCGTGTGACGTTTAGCCCCACTAACCAGTCAGCTTTTGCGCGCGCCAAGGCAGAGTAATACAAATTATCGTAGTCTTTCGCTGGGCGAATTTTCTTAAACCCGTCTTTAATGGCTTTGTCTGTTTGAGATGAAATCCATAAGCGTTTGACTGGTTTGTTAAAACGGACATATTCTAAAATCCAGCGGGCCACTAATTCACCTTCACGACCAGCATCGGTGGCAATCACGGCTTCAGAAACATCTTTACGATTAGCTAATTGTTTAATCGCTTTTAATTGATGTCCCGTTTTCGGTAACGGTTTAATCCCTAAATTCTTAGGAATCATCGGTAAAGTTTCCATTTGCCACGTTTGCCATTCTTTGTTTAAATCTTCTGGCATTTTTAGTCCTAAGAGATGGCCTAAAGCCCAGGTGACAATCACGTTGGGTCCTTCATAATAATTCTTATTTTTTTGATTTGCTCCTAAAACGCGGCTTAAATCTTTTGCTACGCTAGGTTTTTCAGCAATAATTAATTGTTTTGCAACCACTAGTTTCGCTCCTTTTTGAGTGCTATCTTTTCGTATTATACCAAATATTAACTCGATTTTCTCTAAATTCCGAGAATAGAAAAAGAGTTTAAAGAAAATTCCCTGAGGTTTTTCTTTAAACTCATGCGTTTCAAATAACTTTCCGTTTGCAGAATTTAGTTTTGCCAAAATGATTGGATATTGTGGTAAACTCAGCTTTATTTTCAAAAGTAACCGCATGATGATTTTCTAGTAATGCTAAACCGAAGTATTGTTGTAAATCTTCATCGCATTCTTCACACCAGCGTTCTTCCCCATCATTCCAGAAAGCCGTTAAATAATTAGGCTTTGTGTTGACGTATGTATAATTCTGAGAAAGTTTTTGCCAAACTTCCACATAATATGTCTCTGCATCGGTCAAGTTATCGAAGGTTTTTTCTTGAACAATGTCCTCTTGCCAATCATCAAAAAACCACCAAGGTTCATTGTCGCCATACATTGTAATTACTTGATACATTGAACCGCTCCTTTTTTTGCTACTGTAGGTATCATAGTCACTTTCTGAAAAAGTTGCAAGGATTTGGTTTCGGACTGAGAAATTTTTGAAATTTATTTTATCTTGCCACTTCTAAAGAAGCAATAAAATCTTCAATCATGCGACGATAACTTTCTTCCGGCGTGGCTTCTTCGCGTTGAAAATAACCTAAAAAACGTAAGGTAATATAGCCATGGATTAAACTACGTAATTCTCGGCTTTTATGCAGTCGTTCTTCATTATTAAATGGATAAAAAGCTAAAAGTTGTAAGATAATTTGATTGGTTTCATGGATGCCTTCAATTAATTGTTGGTTTTGCGTTTTCGGCACACTGATAAGTAATTCATAGACTGCAGAATTTTCAAAAGCAAATTGTTGGTACGTTTCAGCATATATCCGAATTGCTTCTGCGCCACTCTTACCCACTAAGGCTCTTCGCAATGCATCATTTAATTCTTGAATTAACAAGTCCACTAGAGCATTTTTTACTTCAGCAATATTTTTAAAGTGATTATAGAGTGAAGGATACTTGATGCCTAAATCAACGGCTAAATTTTGAAAGGTTAATTGTTGAACGCCCAATTCTTCCGCTAGGTTGCGGGCACTTTCAAGGATTTTGGCTTTCGTTAAATTCCGTTTTTTTGCCATCTTTCTGACGCCTCCAATTCTTAAATTTTGGACAAGTATTAGTTTATCATATCTATTGACTCTTTTTAAACTATAAATTATAGTTTATAATAATAATTTGTAAACATCATTTTTGAAAGAAGGCTGTTTGGCATGCATATTACCAACCGTTCTCATTTGGCCGATCGTTATGGCAAACGAACCAGTGCAGAATTTTTATTACACGAACGTCCTATTTTATCTTTTCCTATTTCTTTAGCGGCCATTCCTAAAGAAGCCCGCTATTTATCCTGGGAATTAATTGATTATGACACGATTCCTCTAATCGGTTTCCCTTTTATTCATTGGTTAGCTGCCAATGTTCCTGTAACCAATGAGATTCCTGAAGACTTTAGTCGAACAGCACTCAAGCCTACCATTCAAGGAAAAAATAGTCTTGCTTCTCCTTTGGGGAAACAGATGATTCCTGCGCTTGCCACTGAAACGTTACCTGAGTTAACCGAACGTTATCTGGGGTTAAGCCCTCGCTCTGGTGTGCACACCTATACGTTATATGTATACGCTACAAAAAATCCACTAAATTTAAAAGAAGGCTTTTTTGCGAATGAATTGCATCAAGCATTGAATGATCAACTACTCGCCAAAGCCAAATTTGAATTTCTTTACTAGAAAGTGAGGAAATAGAATGTATGAATTAATTAAAAGTAAAATTTTCCGTCCAAGACAACCTTGGGAAAAAAATCTGCTTGTTTTATGGTTTGGCACATTTATGGCTGGTATTGGCTTTAGCTTAGTGATGCCATTTATGCCTCTTTATATCAACACATTAGGTACTTTTACCCACCAACAATTGAATTTTTGGAGCGGAATCACGTTCTCCTCCACTTTTTTAGTCACGACCATTGTTTCTCCTTGGTGGGGCCGTTTAGCCGACCGAAAAGGACGCAAGTTAATGTTATTACGTGCTTCATTAGGGATGGCTATCGTCATTAGTTTAATGGGCGCAGTCACAAGTGTTTATCAATTGATTGGCTTGCGCTTATTACAAGGTGTTTTTTCCGGTTATATCAGTAATGCGACTGCGTTAGTTGCTACAGGCACACCTAAGGAAAAAAGCGGTCAAGTGCTTGGTACTTTAGCCACTGGTTCTGTTACCGGCACGTTGCTTGGTCCTCTTTTGGGCGGTGTCACTGCGTCTATTTTCGGTTATCGGCCAACCTTTTTTATTACTGGTACGATTTTATTACTCGTTTTTGTTTTGAGTCTCGTCTTTGTCCATGAAGAGTTTGTGCCAATTGAAAAAAATCAAGCCGCATCTGGGAAACAAATTTTAAAAAAACTAGAACATCCCCACGTGATTCTTGGAATGTTTATTACGACATTAATCATTCAAGCTTCCAATAATTCAATTAGTCCCATCATCAGTTTATATATTCAACAATTGTTGGGTGGTCACGGAAATGTCACCTTAATTAGCGGAGTCATTGCGTCTATTCCAGGGATTGCAACGTTAATAGCCGCCCCTCGTTTCGGCCGGTTAGGCGATCGTATTGGCAGTGAACGCATCTTGACAATTGGCTTAATTTTAGCCATTTTCGTTTACCTACCAATGGCCTTTGTTCAAAATGTCTGGCAGCTTGCCATGCTTCGTTTCTTAGTTGGGATTTCCGATGCCTGTTTACTACCAGCTGTTCAAACGTTGATCACTCGTTATTCCCCAAGTGACGCTGCAGGTCGTATTTTCAGTTACAATCAATCTTTCCAAGCGACAGGAAATGTGATTGGTCCTATGATTGGTTCAAGCGTATCTGCCGCTTTCGGTTATCGTGGGGTCTTTATTTCCACTTCTTGTCTGGTTCTCATTAACCTTCTATGGGTTCGTCGAAGCACCGCCGAATTAAAAAAAGAGAAAAATGATGCCTGAGTTATACACAGAAAAGTTATCCACAATTTGAATTTTTAATTTTTCTCTTTTTCTTATTTTAAAAAAAATAGGCATATAAAACAAAAAAGAAAAGCGGATATTTACTGGTTTTATGACCAGCATATCCGCTTTTCTTTTGGTTAGCTTCATCCTTTTTGTTTCACAACTCGTGAAACTTTTTAGACGTATTGTAGTTCTTTTTCATCTTGGTAGGCGCGATCAATTAAGCCGCCCCCTAAGCATTCCATCCCATCATAAAAAACAACAGCTTGACCTGGAGTGACTGCGCGCGCTGGTTCCTTAAACGTAACGGTTGCTTTTGTGCCATCTTCAGATAAGGAAACATGCACTGGAATATCTGCTTGACGATAACGGAATTTAGCCGTACAGTCAAACTCTTTTGGCATTGGCGTATCAACAGTAAAATGAACCTCACTGGCTTCTAAATGTGTTGCATATAGTTTTTCATGGTGAAATCCTTGTCCCACATATAATGTATTGGTGGTTAAATCTTTCCCAATTACAAACCATGGTTCTTGTGTTTTACCGCCGCCACCAATTCCTAAGCCTTGGCGTTGACCAATAGTATAATACATCAGACCATCATGTTGTCCTTTGATTTCGCCATCTTCTGTCACCATGTTGCCTTTTTTAGCTGGTAAATAATTACTCAAAAATTCTTTGAAATTCTTTTCACCAATAAAACAAACGCCCGTTGAGTCTTTTTTCTTGGCTGTGGCTAATCCAGCACGTTCAGCAATTGCACGAACTTCTGATTTTTCCATGCCACCCAATGGAAACATTGTTTTTGCCAATTGTGCTTGTGATAATTGGCTTAAAAAATAGGTTTGGTCTTTATTATTGTCAATTCCACGTAACATATGCACTACGCCATTTTCATCCGTTTCTACTTGTGCATAGTGGCCAGTTGCAACATAGTCAGCGCCTAGTTGCATAGCATAATCTAGGAATGCTTTAAATTTAATTTCTTTATTACACATGACATCTGGATTTGGTGTCCGTCCTAACCGATATTCTGCTAAAAAATATTCAAACACACGGTCCCAATATTCTTTTTCAAAATTGACCGAATAATACGGAATCCCAATTTGATCCGCTACTTTTGCGACATCTTTATAATCCTCAGTTGCGGTACAGACACCATTTTCGTCTGTATCATCCCAATTTTTCATAAAGATCCCAATTACATCATAGCCTTGCTCTTTTAAAAGCAACGCTGTGACAGATGAATCGACACCGCCACTCATGCCTACCACGACACGCGTTTTGCTGTTATCTGCCATTTTATCACCATCATTTCAATTAGATTCTGAAATCATCCACGATTTGAAGGTCGTAACTTTTCAGTGCTTTTCATTATACTATTTTTTTGAAATAAGTAAAGCAAGCCAGGCGTATAATGAGAAAATACTTGGAACAAAGACACAGCCAACAAGCTATTGCTTTCAAAGAAACAGAAAACCTGAAGGAACAAGCTACTTTCACTTGTTTCTTCAGGTTTCTCTAAATTATTCTACTTTCTCTAATACACCACGACTAATTAAGCCATCCATTAAGAAAAAGTATTTTTCTTTACTCATTTCATGTTGTTCATTCTTGAAAATATTCATTGGTTTTAAACCATTTGCCGTTGTAATGGACATTTTCAACTCTTTTAGATCAGCAGTGATCGTAATTTTCAATTTGAAGCCTTCATTTCTCTGAGGCGTTGGATCTAAGGAACGAATCAATTGAAAGTTCCCTGATTTTGTTTCAGTAAAGCCGTTATCTTTTAATGTATAGCGTTTTGCACTAGGATGTACTTTGTAAAAAACTGTTGAGCCTTCAACAGCAGCCGTTGTTGTAAATGCCATGGGTTCCACCTCATTATTTTCATTGTTATCTTCATTATAGCGAAAACCTGTAGCTGCCGCAATCAGATTATTTTTTCAATTGTTGAATCACTGCAACTAGTACTTCAGAAAAAGTCGCAATTTCTTCTGGTGTGTTCCCATAGCCAAAACTAATCCGGATTGATTCTTTAATAGCTGAGGAATTTTCTCCATACATCGCTGTCAACACGTGCGAAGGATCCACAGTTCCCGCTGTACAAGCCGAGCCTGTTGAAATCGCAATACCTCTTAAGTCCAAATGCATTAAGAGCAAATCACTGGGAATTCCTTTTAAATGAAGATTTAAGACATGCGCTAAACGATTCGTTGGTTCACCATTAATTGAAAAATCAATATTGGCTTCTTCTAACGCTTTTAAAATAATCGTTTGAAAACTTTGATAAGCTGTTTTTCTTGCTTGCTTTTCTGTAGGAGTTAGTAATGAAACGGCAGTACCCATGCCAATAATTCCAGCTAAGTTTTCCGTGCCCGCACGTCGTTTTTCTTCTTGTTCCCCACCATGTAAAAGAGGTGGTAATTGGATTGCATCGCTTTTAAATAAAAAACCTACGCCTTTTGGACCATTGATTTTATGAGCGGAAATACTTAATAAGTCGATCCCTAATTCATGAGGTAAAATGACTTCACTTCCATAAGCTTGGACGGCATCTGTATGAAAAATCGCCGAATGATTTTTAAGAATTGCGCCAACTTCAGCAATTGGTAATCGATTTCCAATTTCATTATTGCCATACATCATTGAAACCAAGATCGTTTCTTCGCGTAAAGACTTTTTGAATTGATCCATTGAAATCTGACCATTTTCATTCACAGGTAAGTAAGTCACTTCAAAGCCTAACGTTTCTAAGTATTCCATCGTTCGTAACACAGCGGGATGTTCAATTGCCGTAGTAATAATATGTTTTCCTTCCTTTTGACGAGAAAAAGCAACTGCCAAGATGGCTGTGTTATCCCCTTCTGTGCCACCACTATTAAAAATAATTTCGTGGGGTTTGGCTTGTAAGCTCTCGGCAATCGTTTGACGCACTTCTTCCAGAAGACCGTGTGCCTTTCGTCCAAACTGATGAATACTTGATGGATTGCCAAAAGTCGTTTGCATATTTTCAGTCATCGCTTGAATGACCGTTGGATGAAGCGGCGTTGTTGCCGCATGATCTAAATAAATGGGTTCCAAATGACTCGTCCCTTTCCTTATGTTCTGGCGTTATTCTAGCATAAAAAGCTTAAAACACAAAATCAGAATACTTTCTCTTCTATTTATAAAAGAGATAAGAAAAATAGGCCCAACACTATTAAAGTTGTTAGACCTATTTCTAGTTTAAGGAATCACTTATTCTCCTTTTGGTTCTAAACGGAATAATGGACTCATTGGTTTATTTTCATGGATACGAAGTAACGCTTCCCCCATTAACTCAGCGCAAGAAATAATATTCAAGGTTGCTGGTTGGCGGTCTGCTGTCGTATAAACAGAGTCAGTAATACTAATTTCCTTAATTGGCGCATTTTCTAAGGTTGCTTTTGCACCTTCTGATAACAAACCATGCGAGGCGCAAGCATACACTTCTTGCGCACCATTTTTCATTAAAACTTCCGCCGCTGTGGCTAACGTTTGGCCAGTATTCAAAATGTCATCAACAAGAATACATTTTTTCCCAGCGACATTCCCAATAACGTAACCTTCTTGACGCACCCCATCAATCTCTTCATGGTCGACAATTGCTAAGGTCGCATCTAAGTACTCCGATAAACTACGCGCGCGTTGAACGCCACTGTTTTTAGGCGAAACAATCACAATTTCTTCCCCTACTAATGCTTGTTGACGATAATAATGAGCAAACAAAGGCATTGTAAATAAATTATCTACTGGGATATCAAAAAATCCTTGGACTTGAACAGTATGCAAGTCTAATGTTAACAAACGTGTTGCGCCTGCCTCTACTAACATATTAGCAACTAATTTCGCAGTAATGGGCTCTCTTGGTTTCGCTGTGCGGTCTTGGCGAGCATAACCATAGCAAGGCAAAATAACATTAATTGTTTTTGCGCTAGCACGTTTTAATGCATCAATTAAAATAAGCAGTTCCATCAAATGATCATTTACAGGGGCATTCGTTGCTTGGATGATGTAGACATGATCGCCACGAATACTTTCTTCAATATTAATTTGAATTTCGCCATCACTAAATTGGCGCACGGTGCTTTTTCCTAATTCTGTTCCTACTGATGCTGCGATTTTTTCAGCAAGTGGTCGATTTGCATTTAAACTGAAGATGCGTAAGGTGTCATCTTGATAGTTTTCGGTCATGATATCCTCCGTCAATATAAAATAATAGTCGTTTTCATTCATATTCTACCATTTTTTGTCATAAAAATCATGGGATCCTCCTTAATTTATTGAAAGAAACGGTTTTCTTTGTGAAAAAAGCGCTTGTATTTAGGCGCGCCTAAAAATTATTTGCATTTTCTTAAACTATCCCTTATACTGATTTTAAGGCAAACCTAAAAAGGAGGAATTTCATGAGAAAAAGCTTTAACTTAGCTGTTCAAGCGTTAACCGTTCAATATCAAGGACGGACCGCTTTAAATAATATCCACGTTACTATTCCCTCCGGTAAAATTACTGGAATTATCGGACCAAATGGTGCTGGAAAGTCAACATTTATTAAAGGGTTATTAGGCTTGATTAAAACAAAGGAACGTGATGTTTTGTTAAATAATCAAGCGATTGACCAACAAAAAACAACCATTGCCTATGTAGAACAACGTAGCGCCTTGGATCTTAGTTTCCCCATTAGCGTTTTTGAAACGGTCTTGCTAGGAACCTATCCAAACTTGGGACTATTAAAACGCCCAGGAAAGAAAGAAAAGCAAGCAGCCATGGCTGCATTAAAAATGGTGCAATTAGAAGACTATGCGCAACGCCAGATTGGCGAACTTTCTGGTGGCCAATTACAACGTGTGTTTATCGCCCGTGTTTTGGCCCAAGGTGCTGAGGTGATTTTTTTAGATGAACCTTTCGTCGGCATTGATATGTCTAGTGAAAAAGTGATTATGGATATTCTCAAATCATTAAAAAATCAAGGTAAAATGATTATCATTGTTCACCATGATTTGCACAAAGTGTCCCACTATTTTGATGAATTAATCGTTTTGAAAAACCGGCTAATTGCTGCGGGTCCTGTTGAACAAACGTTTACTGCAGAAACGCTCCAAGAAGCATACGGTGATTTGTTAGGTGATTTATTAATACAGGGGGTTGCAAAATGATTGCTGCATTTATTGATGGTTTATTCCGTTATCAATTTTTACAAAATGCCCTTTTGACGTCTGTAATTGTCGGACTCATTTCAGGGGTAATTGGTTCATTCATTATTTTACGTGGGATGTCTTTGATGGGTGATGCGATTTCCCATGCCGTTTTACCAGGGGTCGCTGTTTCTTATATGTTTGGTTTCAATTATATTTTTGGCGCTTCTATTTTTGGCTTACTAGCTGCATTATCGATCGGCTTTATTACCCAAAAAAGTCCACTAAAAAATGATACTGCCATTGGTGTTGTCTTTAGTTCTTTTTTTGCTTTAGGGATTATTTTTATCTCTTTTGCAAAAAGTTCCACCGATTTATATCATATTCTGTTTGGAAATGTATTAGCGGTCGCAGATACCGATATTTTAATTACTTGTGTCGTCGGCGTGATTGTTTTGATTTTTGTGGCATTGTTTTATAAAGAGTTGCAACTCACTTCTTTTGATCCCACAATGGCTCAGGCTTATGGTTTAAATATTCAATTTTTCCACTATGCATTGATGTTTTTACTAACATTAGTCGCTGTTTCTTCTTTGCAAACCGTCGGAACTATTTTAGTCATTGCCATGCTGATTACACCAGCGGCAACAGCTTATCTATTAACAAATCACTTACCGACAATGATTGGCTTAGCCTCTACTTTTGGGATTTTAAGTTCAGTGATTGGCCTATTCTTTAGTTATTCTTATAACTTAGCTTCTGGTGCGACGATTGTTTTAACCGCCGCCTTATTCTTTTTATTGGCTTTCTTTTTCTCACCAAAGAAAGGCCTAGTATTTGTAAACCGTCAGAAAGAAATGGAGGAATCAACGAATGAAAAAATTTAGTTTATTTTTTTTAACACTTTTAGCAGGGTTAACGTTAGCTGCTTGCGGGAATCAAGCCGCTGAAAAGAAAGAAAAATTAGCAATTGTGACAACGAACTCGATCCTATCTGATTTAGTGAAAAATGTTGGACAAGACAAAATTGAGCTGCATAGTATTGTGCCAATTGGGACAGACCCTCACGAATATGAACCGTTACCAGAAGACATTGCGAAAGCTTCTGAAGCGGACATTTTATTCTTTAACGGCTTGAACTTAGAAACAGGCGGAAATGGCTGGTTTAACAAATTAATGAAAACGGCCAAAAAAGTTGAGAATAAAGATTACTTTTCTACAAGCAAAAATGTTACGCCACAATATTTAACAAGTGCCGGTCAAGAACAAACAGAAGATCCGCATGCTTGGTTAGACATTGAAAATGGCATCAAATATGTAGAAAACATTCGTGACGTGTTAGTAGAAAAAGATCCAAAAAATAAAGATTTCTATACAGAAAACGCGAAAAATTATACCGAAAAACTTAGCAAACTACATGAGGAAGCCAAAGCTAAATTTGCTGATATTCCTGATGATAAAAAATTATTAGTTACAAGTGAAGGTGCCTTTAAATATTTCTCCAAAGCTTATGATTTAAATGCCGCTTATATTTGGGAAATTAACACAGAAAGTCAAGGAACACCTGAACAAATGACCACGATTATTGATACCATTAAGAAATCAAAAGCACCTGTGTTATTTGTTGAAACCAGTGTCGATAAACGTAGTATGGAACGGGTCTCAAAAGAAGTGAAACGACCAATTTACGATACACTTTTCACAGACTCTCTTGCCAAAGAAGGAACAGAAGGCGATACGTACTACAGCATGATGAACTGGAATTTAACAAAAATCCATGATGGCTTAATGAGTAAATAAATAATAAAGAAGAAAGAACCAAGCTGACTCCCCCTCAACTTGGTTCTTTCTTCTTTATTTAACTAATTCCTCAATATCAATTACTCGATCCACAATTTCCTCATAAAAATCTGCTTCATGGAAAACCAGAAAAACCGTTCCTGGGTAAACGTGAATTGCTTCTTGTAAACTTTTTTTGGCCGCTTCATCAATATGATTGGTTGGCTCATCTAAAAATAACAAATTACTAGTTTGCATCATTAGTTCCGCTAGTTTTACTTTTGTTTGCTCACCACCACTTAACAGGGCTAACGACTGCATTGCTAACTTATCTGGTAAACCTGCTCTAGCCAAATGACTTCTTCGCTCTTTAATCGTTGTATCTGGAAAACGATCTGATAAATAGTCTAGCGGCGTTAACTGCTCATTAGGCCACGCTAAGTCTTGGGTAAAATAAGCAATTTTTGTATTCAGCGGATAATGAAATTCTCCATCTAATGAAGGAATCACTTTCGTCAATGTTTTAATTAATGTTGATTTGCCAATCCCATTAAAGCCTTTCAATGCGACTTTTTCACCGACATGAACCATTAAATCTAACGGTTCTAACAAAGGTTCCCGATAGCCGACAACTAACTTCTGGGTCGTTAGTGCTTGCGTTGCAACTAACCCTTGATAAGGAAATTCAATCGCTGGCTTAGTCAAGGAACCTGGCGGAGTCAATCGTTCCAACCGGTCCAATTGTTTTTGTCGACTTTTAGCCATCGTTGCTCGATTTCCAGCTTTGTATTTACGAATATAGGCTTCCATTTTTTCAATTTTTTCTTGTTGGGCCTGATACTGTTTCAAATAGGTTTGTTTATTCTGCTCTTTTTGTGCAAAAGATTTTTCTACATTTCCAGTATATTTGGTTAACTTGCCAAACTCAATGTCTGCGATGCAATTCGTCACTTCATTTAAAAATTGATAATCATGGGAGACTAATAGAAAGCTTCCTTCAAAATTATTCAGATAGCGAACAAGCCATTGAATATGTGTATCATCTAAATAGTTGGTGGGTTCATCTAAAAGTAACACATCAGGGGCCTCTAACAATAATTTTGCTAAAATCACTTTTGAACGTTGACCACCGCTTAGCTCCCCTAACTTTTTATCCAAACCAATTGCTTGTAGTCCTAACCCATTGGCTAAATCCTGAATAATCGTGTCGATTTGGTAAAAATTACTTTCATCTAAATCTGTTTGTAACTTGCCTGCTTGTTCTAAAAGTTTTTCCGAAGCCGTTTGACTGTATTCTTCATAAAGTTTTGTCAGTTTCGCTTCTTTATCAAAAAGTTCTTGAAAGGCTTGTTTCAAAAAATCAACCATCATTAGTGATTGTTCTACAGAAACGTGCTGATCCAAGTACCCAATCTTACAATTTTTTTGCCACTGAATCGTTCCTTCGTCTGGCAATACTTCCCCCGTTAAAATTTTAATTAAGGTGGATTTGCCGACACCATTTTGGCCAGTTAAGCCTAAATGATCCCCCTTATTCACTTGCAATGAAGCCTCTTCATACAAGACCTTTTCGCCAAATCGATGCGTTAAATGTTCAATAGTTAAAATACTCATTTTCGTCACTTCTTTCTTGTTAACTGATTATTTTGGGACAACAAAAAAAGAACCACGTCTGCACGTCGTCCATCCTGACAGAAATCCCGACAACCGCTTGTACGTACACTCAAATAAGACTAGCTTTTCTAGTCAAAAAATGTGCTATCAAGCGATGAAGAAATTAATTGCTCGGCTCCACAACAGTGCTTCATCTGTTCTTAAACTATCGGGAGCTACTTTTCTTGTTAATTTATCAGTTAAAACAAAAAACATGTGAATCACCTTTCTTATGCTTGTATTCTACCATAGTATGACAAGAAAGCAAGCCACGTTGGTTTATAACGAAAGGAGCCCACAAACCATCATTTTGTCGGCTCCCTATCCCTGTTATTCTGATAAATAATTTAATGCATAGCGTACGTGGTACTCTGCTGCTAAAAGTAAGGCACGTTCATCAATATCAAATTGTTCATGATGGTGTCCAAAATGAGTAGCAGGATTTTCAGGGTTTCGTGAACCGACCCGTCCATAGATACCAGGAATTACCGCTAAGTAATCAGCAAAATCATCCGCCCCTAAACTTTTAGGATGATCGGTCACAACATTTTCAAAACCAACAATTTCACTGGCTACCTGCTGTGCACGGTTGGTTGCTTGTTCTTCATTAATTAATGGATTCGCTGCCGCATAAACAGAAAAATCAGCAATTTCTGTGCGATGAGACTGGGCAATTTCATGGGCAATTTCTTCGACTCGTTGTAAAACAAATTGGCGCGTTTCCTGACTAAATGTTCGAACAGTACCTTCAATGGTTGCCTGGTTTGCTACAATATTATAGCGTGTTCCTGCTTGTAAAACGCCAATTCCTACTACGACAGAATCTAAAGGATCAATCTCGCGAGCTACAATTTTTTGTAATTCCACAACGATACTGGCCGCTGCTAAAACAGCATCCCGGCCATTCTGTGGTTGGGCGACGTGACTACTTTGACCACTGACTTCAATTTTAAAAATATCACAAGAGGCGTTGGTGGCGCCTTTGGTAGCGACTAATTTTCCGACCGGCACACTGGAATCTAAATGAATCCCAAACACTTGGTCGATTGCTTCTAAATAATTTCCTTCCACAAATTGTCGAGCGCCTGCACCAATTTCTTCAGCTGGCTGGAAGGCCAGTTTAATCGTTCCTGAAAAGGTATCCTGATGTTTTTTGAGCACTTTAGCTGCACCTAGCAATGCTGCCGCATGACCATCGTGTCCACAAGCATGATTGAGTCCTGGATTTTTAGAAGCATAGGCAGCACCTGTTGCATCTGGCAATTCCAACGCATCAATATCTGCACGTAACAAAATCGTTTTGCCAGCGCCAAGACTTCCTTCAATGGTTGCTAAAACACCCGTTTCCCCTACTTCTACAAAAGGAATAGCTAAGGCTAGTAGTTCTTCTTTAATTCGCTTAATCGTTTCATATTCTTTTAAACTTGCTTCAGGGTATTGATGAAAATGACGTCTTAAATGGATTATCCATTCCTTTTCTGTAGCAATAGTTTCTTGGATTGTTTGAATCGTTGTTGTACTCATTATAAATGCCTCCTTTTATTTTTTACCAAATGTTTCCCAGGCTGGAACATTGGCGCCTTTTGATGTTTCTGCAATGATCTTTTTCGTTTCTTCTTGTTGATATTCTTCTACAACTTTTTGATAAAGTTTATTCTCTTGATCTTCTTCTCGGGCCACGACAATGTTCACATAAGGTTTCGCTTTTTCGTTTACAGGTTCTAAGAAAATAGCATCTTTATCTGGTGTATACCCAGCATCGACAGCCATGCCGCTATTAATCACTGAAGCATCGACATCTTGTAAAGCACGCGCCGTTTGCGTAGCATCTAATTCAGTTATTTTCAATTGGCGTTTATTTTCAGTAATATCACTGACAGTCGGTAATTGCTGTTTCGCAGGATCAACTTTTATCAGTCCTGCAGTTTGTAATAAAATTAACGCCCGCCCACCATTCGTTGGGTCATTAGGAATAGCAATTTCTCCGCCGTCTTTAATTTTCGTGATATCTTTCAATTTATTAGCGTAAATTCCCAATGGTGCATTGACTGTATTGCCAATTGATACTAATTTCGTCCCATGTTCTTTATTGTAATTGTCTAAAAAGATTTGATGCTGAAAGGCATTTAAATCAATTTCTTTTTCTGCTAATGCTGCATTTGGTTGCGTATAGTCTGTAAATTCTACCAATTGTAAATCAATATTTTTCTTTTTCAAACGGTCTTTGACCGATTCCCATTCATCATTTTTTGTTCCTACAACCCCTAGTTTAACGGTTTCTGTCTTAGTATCCTTCGCAGACCCCGATGCACAACCTGCAATCGTAAAAGCTAATACCCCAATAAGTCCAATCAATTTACTAAATTTTTTCATTTGTCATTTCTCCTTTTTTCTAATGTGATGTTTTTTTGATTAATTGATTACTAATGGCTTGACTGATAAATACCATAATTAAAATAATTAACGTGGCCATAAATGTCACATCGGTTTGAAACCGATTGTATCCTCGAGTAATCGCTAAGTTGCCCAGACCACCGGCTCCAATCGCTCCTGCCATGGCTGTTAATCCAATCAAATTAATAATTGTCACCGCTGAAACACGAATAATACTTGGTAACCCTTCAATTAGATAAACCCGAAAAATAATCCCTAAGGGACTCGTCCCCATGGCTTCTGCCGCTTCAATAACGCCAGGATCCACTTCTAATAACGCATTTTCAATTTGGCGCGCGAAGAACGGGATTACGCCAATAACTAATGGGACTAACGCTGCGGTTGTACCAATTGTCGTTCCTGCCAAAATTCGTGTTAATGGTTGAATCAGTGCGAGCATAATAATGAAAGGAATAGAGCGGCAAACATTAATAATTTTTTCTAAGACACTATACAGGGGTGGATTTTTCAAAACACCACTGGGGCCAGTACTGACAAGCACGACACCCAACAAGACTCCTAACACACCAGCAATCAATGCTGTCCAAAAAACCATGTATACTGTTTCCCATGTACTTTGAAGAAACTCTTGTTTTAATTGGACAACATTCGGAAAATATTTCTCAAATAATTGATACATTCTCAGTTCACTCCTTTTTTAAATCACCTGTAAATTCTGCTTTTGCTTCGTTTGCTGATAGGTTTTCAAAACATTGGTTCGCACGCCTTGTTTCGCTAAATAAGCAAGGGCTTGTTGACGCTGGGCCTCATCGCCAGAAAGCACCACAATTAAATGGCCAATAGGAACGTTTTGAACAATTTCGACATTGCCATAAAGGATATTCGTATACACCTGATATTGGCTATACAATTGTGCAAGTAATGGCTCGTTCGTTTGATCTCCCACATAAGAAAATTCAATTAATTCTTGATTTTTATCTAAATCAGCTAATTTAGGATGTTCAAGAATCGTGGTTAATGCTTGGTCAATATGAGTTGCTGTCCGGATAAAATCTTTGGTTAAAGGTTGTTGGGGTTGACTAAAAATCGAAACAATATCGTTTGATTCGACAACGCAGCCATTTTCCATCACCGCGACTTTATTACAAATTTCTTTAACCACTTGCATTTCATGGGTGATTAAGACAATCGTCAAGTTCAGTTCTTGATTTAACTTTTTTAACAAGGCTAAAATCTGTCCCGTTGTTTTTGGATCTAACGCACTCGTCGCTTCATCACAAAGTAAAATTTCAGGATCATTTGCTAAAGCGCGGGCAATCGCAACCCGCTGTTTTTGCCCTCCTGATAGTTGACTGGGGTAAGCGTCCCGTTTTTCACTTAGTCCAACTAGCTCTAATAAATGGCTGATTTTTTGACGCCGTTCACTTTTACTTAGCCCAGAATATTTTAATGAAAAATCGATATTACTAAATATGGTCCGCTCTTTCATCAAATTAAAATGTTGAAAAATCATTCCAATCTTTTTTCGTTGTTGTCGTAATTCCTTTTTAGAAAAAGTTAAAATATTTTCTTTGTTAATAATAACGGTGCCCGCTGTTGGTCGTTGCAATAAATTAATTACCCGTACTAGCGTACTTTTTCCAGCACCGGAATAACCAACAATTCCGTAGATATCCCCTTTATCAATTGTCAAAGAAACATCTTGGACAGCCTGAATTTCTTGTTTTTTTTGTTGAAATGTCACACTGATATTTTTTAGTTCAATCATTCTTTATCCCCCTTCATTCTTACCAACCTGCATTTTTTCACAAAAAAGAAAAAAGCATCCTCAACGACACAACTCGAGTTGTATCGTTGAGGACGCTTTTTTGCGTGTTACCACCTCATGTTCAGAATTTGCTCACACAAATTCCCTTTTCAAGTACGGAACAATATGTTCGATACCCTAGCTCGATAACGGGAGCCCCCGTCGCCGCCTTGTGTTTAACACTCGGAGCGCTTGCTCAATAGCCATTTTCCAAAACGTCTTTGTCACCTATTCTCAGCTACCTAGGCTCTCTGTTAGACAAATCAAGTCTTGTACTTACTATATCACTGCTTTTTTATTTCTATTCATTCTAAACTGATTTTCATCTGTTTTCAAAATTAAACAGACTAGAGTTCCTACCCCTTCAAGCATCGAGTAATCGCAGATAATAGCTGCTCTCTCTCTTTGCATCAGTCGTAGTGCCCAACAGGATTTGACTGTGGCGAGAATCGTAGGAACACTTTCGTGCAAATGACACAACTTACCCTTCGGTCACCTTGTACTGTTCATCACTTACAAAGGCCATCCTGCGTCGAGTAATCGCAGACAGCATCTACTC
>X46_European_Nightjar__coassemble_89_pt1 | contig 16572 bp, 19 predicted proteins | sample X46_European_Nightjar__metabat2_low_PE_001 | metagenome-assembled genome bin X46_European_Nightjar
AGTCAGAATCAAAGGAACCTTCTGACTTAGGACTCAACTTATTTCTTAGGAACAAATAATTGCGGTGCTACTTTTGCCAATAAGCCTAGAACTAGACTCACATACAAACAATTGACGACGGTACTCGTACCGTTTAGAACAAAGGAATAGAGATATGGGCTCATTCCTTCTGGTGCATACATGCCCCAAACCAATACACCCGCCCAAAAATGCCAAAACCAGCGGGCGAAGACTGCGACAACACTTCCTAAAATAATCGTACGAATGGCTGATTTTAAACGATTCGCTTGAAAATACAGTTGAATTTTTCTAGCGAATACGCCACCCATTCCTCCAAACGCAAAAGCAAAGGGATATTCAAAAATAATCTGTGGAACGGACAAGAAATTTTTCATGGCTGTGCCGAGAATAATATTTAACATGCCCCAAACAAAGCCTGCTGCAACTCCGGGAAGCAACCCACGACGAAACGAATAAAGAACTAATGGGACCATTCCCAACGATAGGTCCAAGCCACTATTGGCAAATTCAATCGGTAAAAAAGAGAGGGCCATTGCCATTGCTGCGACGACTGTTCCTTCTACCCAAATACGTAAATCCATTTTTCTAGCCAAACAAATTTCCTCCTATGTTCTGACGCTCTCAACCATTAATACATCGTTATTTTACCATAGGGACTTTAGAAAAACACGTTTGTCGAACAAGCAAAAAAATAGCTGGACCAACGTTTAAGGGAATCAGCTCCTACTCAAACGTGTGCCAGCTACTGTTTATCCATTAATCGTCCCGCTCAGTTGTCAAAATTTTACCAGAATGAGCATCGATTTTTACCTCTATTTTTTGTTGGCCCTCTTTCACTTTCACTTCCCAATAGGTGATTCCTAATTCTTTCTCTAACTTCCAATCTGTTGCCTGGCCGACTTTCGCTTCTTTTTCAGCCAAGGTTGTGGCTTGTTCTCTGGAAATGATATTTGTTAAATCAAGTGCCTCTTCTTGCATTTTAACGCCATTTTGTTCATCGGCATCCAAGGTTTCGACTTTTTCTTTTGTGAATTCGCCAGTCTCTGCGTTCACTTCAACTTGATATTCTTTTTGCTGATCCACGCCTTCTATTTCATAAAAATAACGGCCAAAATCTGTATCTAACTGCAGACTTGTTATTTTAGCTTCTGGATATTTTTTCTCAAATGCTGTCGTTACTTTTTCTAAAGAGGCAGCTACCGCACTTGTCTTCTCTGATGTCGTCGTTGCTTCTTGTTGTACGGATGAACTTGTTTCACTAGTTGATATTACTGTTTCTTTTTGTTCATTTGTTGATGAAACAGCAGTAGGCGTTTTGGCTGTACAGCCAGCTACCAAAAAGAGGGCCAAGCCAGTCAGAGCGCCATAGAGTATTTTTTTCATTAAACAACCTTCTTTCCTTTTTATCATTTTATTATACTTGATTTCTCATTCAAATCATAGCTACAAAAAGAGCCCTACTTTAGTTGATAAAGTTAGAGCTCTCTCAGCCTTCATGGGCTAACATAAAAATTTCACCGAAATCATTCTCTTGTTCAATGTGCCAAATGCGTTTTTCACTATTATAGACAAGCGTTGCCAAAATTTCTTCTTTTTGGTATGACGTATTTTTCATCTTGCTAAGTGAATCTTCCACCAAGTAAATAGGAATCCGATATTCTTCTTTATCCACTTCTGTTTGTTGGAAGCAAAAAATAACACCTTCTTGCAAGATACCTTTCATATTTTTAAGTAATTCAGGACTTAATTTTTCGACAGGCGTATTTCGTTTAAAGAAGGCCTTTTTCTGATTCACTTTCTCTAAAACAACATGTGTAATTTTATCAGCAAAGATTCGATAAAATTCATCAATATAACGATAATAGACACGCGTCATCTGATCTGCAAATTCAAAAAAGACAAAATCATTTTGTAGCTTATAAAAGAAAGGCGAATGCAAACTATTCTTCATGTGTCCAAAATAAAGAAGTTCCGAAATTTCTAATGGCGTTAGCTCTTTTAGCATCGTCACATCGGAAAAGTCAATCCATTTAATTTCTTCAGTCATCCAACGACGTTGTAGCGATTGAAAATAGCGATTGACGCTTTCTTCTCCGCGAATAATTTTCAAGCCTGAATGCATATCGTATTCGCCAGCTTCGGCAGAAGGATCTAATAATAGTAAGTTCTGTGGATGATGCACAATTGAACGAACAAAATCGGAATGGGTAATTCCTTTAGATAAAACCGCGTTGCTGGTTACATCTATATGTACATAAATCAAATCAAGCAAATTCCCATCTCCCCTCTACTAGCCTCCTTACCATTTTACAATATTTTCAAAAGAAAAGCTTGTTTCTTTTACTTTAAAATTCCATTACAAAATGAGGATTTTTTTGAAAAATCAATCGGTTCAGTTGTTTTTTATTAAATCAAGGTCCAGCTAGCTTACCTATTCACCAAAGAAAATAAATAGGTTTTTCAAATAAATTGTGGTAAACTTGATACATTAAAAGGAGGGAGAATATGCGCCCAAAAGAGAAAAAAAGAGGAAAAAATTGGTTAATCAACAGCTTATTAGTTTTACTATTTATCATTGGCTTGGCCTTAATTTTTAACAATCAGATACGCAGTTGGGTGGTTCAACAAAATAGCCGCTCGTACGCCGTTAGCAAGTTGAAACCAGCCGATGTGAAAAAAAACATGGCCCGTGAAACAACGTTTGACTTTGATTCAGTTGAGTCCTTGAGCACAGAAGCGGTGATGAAAGCCCAATTTGAAAACAAAAACTTACCTGTGATTGGTGCCATTGCGATACCAAGTGTCGAAATTAATTTGCCCATTTTTAAAGGATTGTCCAATGTCGCTTTATTAACTGGTGCCGGGACCATGAAAGAAGATCAAGTCATGGGGAAAAACAATTATGCCTTGGCTAGTCATCGAACGGAAGATGGCGTTTCCTTATTTTCACCTTTAGAAAGAACCAAAAAAGACGAACTCATTTATATCACTGATTTATCTACTGTTTATACATACAAAATAACTTCTGTAGAAAAAATCGAACCAACTCGTGTTGAGTTAATTGATGACGTTCCTGGTCAAAATATGATTACCTTAATTACCTGTGGCGATTTACAAGCAACGACGCGAATTGCTGTTCAAGGAACATTAGCAGCAACGACGCCTATTAAAGACGCCAACGACGATATGTTGAAGGCTTTCCAATTGGAGCAAAAAACCTTAGCCGATTGGGTGGCTTAATAAAAAAATCCTTGAAAAGTGTCAAAACTTTTCAAGGATTTTTTGCTTTATTTCATCACTTGGCGTTCTTGCTGTTTCAAACGAGCAAAACCATAACGAATACCTGCAAATAATAAAACTAACGGAGATAAGAAAACAGAGATCATTAACCATTCACTTGTATACATACTACTAAAAGATAAATGATACGTGACAGCATACACTAGCGGCAGACTCATTATCAACAATAAATAATACAAACTTAATTCAAAAACATAGGATAAATAACTACTGTTCATCTTACTTCCCTCCTGTCTCTTTTTCCCTGAACAATTTGTTAATACTATTGTACCAAGGGGAAACAGAAAGTACTATCGGACTATAGTCCTAATCTTTCAGCTGTGCTTTTATTTTTTTCAACCATTCTGAGGTACCTGCTTCCACTAAGCGGTAAGTTTCCTCAAAATCTCCAGTATAATAAGGATCAGGTACGTCCATGGTTTCTTTACCAGCCACAACTTCCATAAATAAATGAATCCGCCGTTGCTCTTCTTGAGGAGCTAATGCTTTTAAATCTGCCACATTATTCGCATCCATCCCAATGATATAGTCATATTTTTTAAAATCACTTGGCTGAATTTGTGTTGCCCGCATTCCTTGATAGGAAATTCCTTGTCGCTCCAAAATTTTTCTGGTTCCCTTATGTGGCTGACTACCAACTTCCCAGTGACTAGTAGCTGCTGAAAACACTTGAATAGTCGATTCTAAACCGGCTTGTTGGACTTTCTGACGAAAAATCGCTTCTGCCATTGGCGAGCGACAAATATTGCCTAAACAAACAAATAACACAGTTACCACAACGTTTCACTCCTTCATAAAACTTTTTATCCTTCACACATTACTCATTGGCTTCTTGTTCATACAAATGATAAGCCATAAATTCTGTATCTTTCGCTAAACGGAATAATTGCGTCGCCATTTCCAAAGGAGTCTGAGGATATTCCTCAAGAATCCATTTCGTTAAGACGCCGCTACATCCATAAGAAAAGAAATTCGCATAAAATTGTTTGTCTTTATCTGTTAAATGGTTCTCAACATCGACTTGTTCAAATAATGAAATAAATAAGCGATTGGTCGAAGCGGAAAAAACATTAAGAAGAACTTCTGAATCTGAGGTCACCGTTGTATAGTAAAAATGACTCTTCTCTTTAATCGCTTTTAATAACTTCAGGGCTTGTTCCTCCCAGTTTTCCAAACAAATATCTGTTTCTAAGTAAATCAATGCATCGTGACGATAAATCCAACGTAATAAATCATATTTATCTGTAAAGTGATAATAAAATGTTTGACGATTCAAGCCCACTTTTTTGGTAATATCTTGGACACTTATTTTACGAAAATCCTTTTGTTCACATAATTCTATTAAAGCTGAAGCGATTGCTTGTTTTGTATCGTGCGTTCCGCTCATGCTGATTCCTCCGCTCCTAATATGTATATACCTCTATAATTGCAAAAAAACGGCCAGATTACAATATTTTCAGATACATTTTATGCATATATTTAAAATTAAATGAATAAAAAAAGCGGCAACTAACGATTTTTGTTAGTTACCACTCCTTGTTATCAATTATTAATAGATGACTATTTAGCCTGGAAAACGCCATACAACAGCGCGGAATCCTGCTGGTGGTGCTGGTGACCAGTTAGAGTTAGAAGAAACATAACCAGAACCTCCTGGGTTGTTCGCTTCAACGATTTGGACACTTCCACCACTTACACCTGTAACTAAGACAGTATGCACGCCACCAATCCAGCTATCTGGACTATAGGCACTTTCATATTGAACAACATCGCCTGGTTGCACGTTACTCCAGCTAACTTGTGTTGCGCCAGAAGCAACATAGCCACTGTTTGGACCACCATAACCGAAGTTAATACCACCTGCCGCTAGCCAGCGACGAACAGATACTAAACATTCGCCTGGTTGATTCCAACCTGTTGCATAAGAATTACCAACATCTGCTAAAGCTGCATTAATTGCGGCTTGTTTTCCTGAAGTCACGCCACCATTCCCTGGTTTTGCTTCATTACCTTTTTCAGGAGTCGTTGGGTTAGTTACAGGAACTTCTTTTTCTTTTTCAGGTGCTGCTGCAGGTGTTGTTACAACACTTTCTGTTTCAGTACTTGAAGTTGTTGTTTCTTGCGTTGTGGTACTTTCAGTAGTTGTTGATGATTCTACTACTGGTGTTGCGGCTTTTTCTTCAGCGGCAGATGCTGCTGCCTCATTGACTGCTTTTGTTGCTTTCGCTTGCTCTGCTGCCGCTTTTTGTGCTGCGGCTTGTGCTTGCGCTGCCGCTTGTTCTTCTGCTTTTTTAGCAGCTGCACGTTGGCGTGCTTGTTCTTCTGCTAAACGTTTTTCCGCTTCTTTTTTATGTTTAATGAAGCCATCTTTTTTCCCTTGTTCTTCAGAACGTTGTGCTTCTAAATCATTTTTAGCCACTTCTTGTTGGATCTTCAATGTTTTTAATGATTCTGTTTTGTCATTTAATTCTTTTGTTGCTGCTTCTAATTCAGCAATTTGTTTTTCAACATTCTTTGTTTTCTTTTCAACAGTCGCTTTGTCTTCTTTTTGTTGTTCTAGTAATTCATTGTTGGCGCTCATCATTGTTGAGACCGCTTGAACGCGTCCAATTGCATCTGCTACTGAATCTGCATCTAAGACAGCATCAATAATTGAATCACTTTGACCATTCACTTGGACATCGCGTGCTTGTTTTGTCATCTGTACTTCACGTTTTTGAATACGGACATTCAAATCAGAAATTTCACTATATAATTTAGATACTTCTGATGATAGCTTGTTCTTTTTAGCTGTTAATGTATCGATTTGTTTGGCCGTTTCAACCATATCATTTTCAATCGCGGCAACTTTTGCTTCTGCATCTGACATTTGGCTAGTTAACGCATTAATTTTTTGATCTTGTTGTTGAATCTTTGTATCGTATTCATCTGCAAATGCTGCGGATGGCAACGCTACGCTTGTTAATGTAATGGAACATACCATTAGAGCCGATAATACACTTTTCTTCAATCTGTTGTCCTCCGAAAATCCTTTTTTGTTAAGCTTTTTTATTATTTATTAAAATTTGAATAAATTTCTCTTTTTCAACGATAGAGCAATTGTAGCATAGCTGTATGTCACTGAGATAATATGGATGTTACAGTAATATTTCAATTTTCTTCTTGTAAATGACAAAAAAAAGCTTCACTTTTTTCACAACTTTCTTCAAAACTTCAGGATAACCTTCTCATTGTTTTGTTATTTTAAAAAAATAAAAAAAGCGAAAAATGCTAACAAATGAGCATTTTTCGCAAACGAACAAAATTTTCAATTTTTATTTTACGGAAAACAGTTTTTTCAGTGGATAAGATAAAATAACATACCACACCATGTTCAATAGCAATGTAGGGCCCAACACACGTGTAATAAATAAAATTGGGCTGACATCCGCTAAATGAAAGGCCACTTGAATCAGTACCGCAATCAGTTCATACAACGTGGTAAAAATGACAATCCCAAAAAAACCAGTTAGTAAATTTGTTTGAATTACTTCTTTAAATGTATACATCAACATAACCGAAATCGTCAGTGCAACTGTATAAATCCCGATAATGCCAATGTAGTAGCTATCGCAAATAAAGCCTAAAATTAACGAAGTAATTAATAAATAACGTTTAGAAAAATTAGGAACGGCAAACATAAACGCAAGTAATAGCAGATGAGAACTGGCGAAGTAAACATTGCTTGTCCACGTTTCAAAAGACTTTGTTAAATGAGCATCAATTAACATTAAGAAAAACAAGAGAATAGGTGTGACGTATTTTAAATACTCTTTCCGAATCATTCGCTTTCCCCTGCCGATCTTTTCACGACCGTCACAACGGAGATACCATAGACATCCGCATAAGGTTTCACATACACTTCACGATCTAAACCAAAACTATCTGGTTTCACTTTAATAACTGTCCCTACCGCTAAATCGGCTGGGGAATTACCACCTAAGCCAGAAGTCTGAACGACATCGCCTTCTTTCAGAGTGGCATCGCCAGTTAATTGTGACACAATTAATGCATTCGTCTTATTGTCGTAATTTTTAAGTAAACCAAACGATTCGCCATTTGCGGAAGTTACTCGCACAGGGAAATGGTTTGAGTTAACATTTTTAGACGTTAGTAGTTCCACTTTTGCAGTCGTTGCATTGACTTCAATAACACGCCCCACTAACCCTTTTTGCGCCATGACCGCCATGCCCGCTTCAATGCCGTCATTGGTTCCTTTATCGATAATTAATAAGTCTTGCCAAGTATCCGGCGAACGCGTAATGACATTCGCAGTTACTTTTTCATAGTTGGCCAACGTTTCGTTCAGATTCAATTCTTGTTTTAAACTATCAATTTCACGTTTATAGTTATTGTTTTGGACAGCTAATTCATTATAGCTATCAATTTTTTCTTTCAGACGTTCGTTTTCTTTAAACGTGTTAATTAAATTGCCCATTGAAGACAAGCCGTTTTCCACCACACGAGCTGGAAAAGAAATCACACGATCCACCATACTAACGCTATTGTTGACGCCACCTTGAACGACATTGGTTTTGCCTTTTTCAGAACGTTGCGCAGCAGTTAAACTAATAATGGTTACTAAAATAATGACTAAAATTAAGGTAATGATTATATTTTTATTTGGATTAAATTTTTTCACAAAGACACCCCAGATATTCTTCAGACTGATAGTATTAATTTTACCACTAATTGACTATAAACAAAAGAGTTGGCGATCGTCTTTAGCTTTTTTTATCATTTCTTTTTTAGGGCTTGTTTTCAACGAAAAAACCAACGAAAAGAAAGGAAACTTCCTTGGTTTTCGTTGGTTTAAAAAGAAATTATTTTTCTTTGTTTTCTTCGTTTAATAATGCTTTTCTTGACACGTTGACACGGCCTTGTTTGTCAATTTCAGTTACTTTGACAAGGACTTCGTCGCCTAATTTCACGACATCTTCAACGTTGTTCACACGTTCGTTTGCTAATTGAGAAATATGGATCAAGCCATCTTTGCCTTTAATTAGGTTAACAAACGCACCAAATTTTTCAATGCGGACAACTTTTGCTAAGTAAACTTGACCGACTTCGACTTCTTTGGTTAATTCTTCAATAATCTTGATGGCTTTTTTAATCATTTCGGCATCTGATGAAGCAATACTTACGTTACCGTCTTGATCGATATCAATCTTAACGCCGGTTTCATCAATAATGCTGTTGATTGTTTCGCCACCTTTACCAATGACATCTTTAATTTTCGCTGGTTTAATTTGAATCATTTCAATTTTCGGTGCATATTGACTTAATTCTTCACGAGGAGCAGCAATCGTTGTTGTTAATTCTTCTAGAATTTCCATCCGTGCTTTCTTCGCTTGGTCTAATGCTTCCGTTAAAATTTGTTCTGTAATTCCTTGGATTTTGATGTCCATTTGTAAAGCAGTGATTCCGTCTTTCGTTCCTGCTACTTTAAAGTCCATATCGCCAAGATGGTCTTCTAAACCTTGAATATCTGTTAAGATTGTATAGTTTTCGCCATCACTAACAAGACCCATTGCAATACCTGCAACTGGCGCTTTAATTGGCACACCCGCATCCATTAATGCTAATGTTCCCGCGCAAATACTTGCTTGTGAAGAAGAACCATTTGATTCTAACACTTCTGCCACTAAGCGGATTGTGTAAGGGAAGTCTTCTTCTGATGGAATAATTTGTGCTAAGGCACGTTCACCTAACGCACCGTGACCGATTTCACGACGACCTGGTGAGCCCGCGCGTCCTGTTGAACCAACAGAGAATTGTGGGAAGTTATAATGATGGATGAAACGTTTGCTATCTTGGACACCCAACCCATCGATAATTTGATGTTCCCCTAAAGGCGCTAATGTACAAACGGATAAAGCTTGTGTTTGACCCCGAGTAAATAAGCCAGAACCATGCACACGTGGTAAAATACTTACTTCTGATGATAAATGACGAATTTCGTCTAATTTACGGCCATCCGGGCGAATCTTATCGATCGTGATTAACTCACGTACGACATCTTTTTCAAGATCTTCCGCAATTTGTTTCACTTCTTTTAGTAATTGTGCTTCTTCTTCGTGTTCCGCAAATTTTTCAGCGTAAACTTCTTTGACTGTATCTTTTACTTTGTCAATTTCAACTTCACGCGCTAATTTTTCTTCCGTCATTACGGCTGTTTTCATTGTATTGTAGTATGCATCAAAAATTTCTTTTTTAAGATCAGCGTCCACTTGTAATAAGTCCACGTCCATTTTTGGTTTACCTACAGCGGCAACGATTTCTTCTTGGAACGCCACTAGTTCTTTGATAGCATCAAAACCGAAAAGTAAGGCACCTAACATATCTTCTTCTGATACTTCTTTGGCACCACTTTCAACCATATTGATGGCTTCTTTTGTTCCAGCAACAGTTAATTCAATATCTGTTTGTTCTGCTTGTTCTACCGTTGGGTTTAAGACGTATTCGCCATCAATACGGCCAACGTCAACACCAGCAATTGGTCCATCAAACGGAATATCTGAAATTGCTAACGCTAAGGAAGACCCAAACATTGCAGCCATTTCTGGTGTACAATCTTGATCCACACTCATAACGATGTTTGTGATTTGGACTTCGTTACGGAAGCCTTCTGAGAACATTGGACGAATAGGACGGTCGATTAAACGAGCGGTTAATGTCGCACGTTCACTTGGACGACCTTCACGTTTAATGAAGCCACCAGGAATTTTTCCTACCGCATACATTTTTTCTTCATAGTTTACAGTTAATGGGAAAAAGTCTACATCTTTTGCTTCTTTAGAGGCAACAGCAGCACTTAAAACGACCGTATCGCCGTAACGTACTAAGACAGCTCCATTGGCTTGTTTGGCTAATTGGCCGATTTCTACTTCTAGTGGGCGGCCGCCCCAAGTTGTTTTAAAGACTTGTTTTTCTGTCATAATTCTTCTCCTTTACTCTTGCTCTTTGGAAAAGTCAGACGGCTACTAAACAAATGAAAAAGTAACAAGTCATTGTTGCTCTTTCATTTGGTTAGTAGTTCCTAAAAACTTTCCAAAGAGGACCTTCAATAGTGACAATAAGATAAAAAGCGAGATTCTGATTGAACCTCGCTTTATACGTAATGATTAACGACGTAATCCTAAACGTTGGATCAATTCGCGGTAACGTTGGATGTCAGTTTTACGTAAGTAAGCTAACAAGTTACGACGGTGACCGATTTTTTTCATTAAACCACGGTAAGAATGGTGATCTTTTTTGTGTGTACGCGCATGTTCGTTCAATTGGTTAATGTCTTCAGTTAAGACAGCAATTTGTACTTCTGGAGAACCAGTATCTCCTTCATGACGTGCGTATTCTTTAATGATTTCGTTTTTTCTTTCTTGTGAAATTGCCATTTGTTCCACCTCTTTCTCTATTATTCGTCTGATCACTGAGTGAAGCGTTGGTGACTCGCTAAACCAAGTGATAGATGGTGTGTTTCCACACAAGCTTACTTTACAGGAAACACCGCTAAAATGCAAGCTTAATCTCTATTATTCGATAGTTTTTTTAAACAATCTAGCCCCTTTTTTGGTGATTTTGTGATACACTAAATGGTGGTAAACAACTGATTATTTCAGCGCATGAATAAATAAAAGAAGAATTTTTTTATGTTTCAAAGGAGGAACCATTGAATGATTACAATGAAAGATATTATTCGTGAAGGGAATCCCACACTTCGTGCTGTGGCAGAAGAAGTGCCTGTCCCTATCACTGAGGAAGACCGACAATTAGGTGAGGACATGTTGACTTTCTTAAAAAATAGTCAAGATCCAGTCAAAGCCGAAGAATTACAATTACGTGGTGGCGTTGGTTTAGCTGCACCACAATTAGATATTTCTAAACGAATTATTGCTGTCCATGTTCCTAGTAACGACCCAGAAAACGAAACGCCTTCATTAAGTACGGTAATGTACAACCCTAAAATTTTGAGCCATTCTGTGCAAGATGTCTGTTTAGGTGAAGGGGAAGGCTGTTTATCTGTCGATCGGGATGTACCTGGGTATGTCGTTCGCCATAACAAAATTACCGTCAGTTATTTTGACATGGCTGGCGAAAAACACAAAGTTCGTTTAAAAAACTACGAAGCGATTGTGGTTCAACATGAAATTGATCATATTAATGGCATCATGTTCTACGATCATATTAACAAAGAAAATCCATTTGCTTTAAAAGAGGGCGTTTTAGTCATCGAATAAAGAAAAAAACTGGGCCGTTTGTTTTCAGACAAACGGCCCAGTTTTTTTAAATGGCCTTCATTTCTTTTAAGGCTTTCCAAATCCCATCATTATCATTTGTATCTGTGACCATCGTGGCCACTTTTTGAATGGAAGGACTCGCGTTGCCCATTGCGACGCCAATCCCTGCATGGCTTAACATTTCTCGGTCATTTTCGCCGTCCCCAAAGGCAATGATATTTTTTGCATCAATGCCCACACGTTTAGCTAAATACGTTAACGTAGCTGATTTTGAGCCATCTTTAGGCACAACATCTACGCTATGTTGATGCCAGCGAATAAAGCGAAATTCTGGGTATTCTTCTTCAAACGTACACTGATCTTCTGCGTCATAAAAAGCCAGCGCTTGGTAAATATCATTTTGACGATAAAAGTGTTCATCATAAGCAGGTGAATGAAAATGAAAAGAGTTCATCGCAATTTCCATTTTTTCAGCACGGTGCTGGTTGCTCTTCTTAATATCATCTAAGCCCACACAAGCAAACCCTAAGCCGCGTTGATCACTGTCTTGTGCCAAACGTTCCAACGCTTCAGCGTGCAATAAATTTTGATAATATTGCTCATGATCCACAAAAGCCGCGGCGCCATTACATAATACGTAATTAGTAAAATCTAAATCCCAAATCACCTCTTGCGCCATATAACGACTTCTGCCAGTTGCCAGCGTAACTAAGTGTCCTTGCTCCCGCAATTTTGCTAGCGCTTCTCTCGTGCTATCCAATGCTTTCTTCTCCGAATTTAACAACGTCCCATCAATATCAAATGCAAAAAGTTTTCTTTCCATCATTTCTCCTTATTCGCTCGCTTTCGCTAAATATTTACTGCCTTCTCGTTGTGCTAAAGGACTCAACACTAATTCTTTCATCAATTCCTCGACCCATTGCGGATTCGTTTTACTATATTGGCGTAATGACCAGCCAATCGCTTTTTGAATGAAGAACTCCTCTGTAGTTCTATCATAAATAATCGCCTTTTTCAACAGGTCCTGATTGGTCTTTTCTTTCAACATCAACTGTAAATTCAGCGCAACACGCCGATTCCAGAAATTTTCAGCGCCATAAAAAAGGGCAAAAATCGTTGGCAATTCAGTCAGATGCAACGCCACCCACGACCCAAAAAATTTTCGCCAAGCATCCACACTGTCCCACCACGCTTTTTGTGGAACATAAGCTTTAAACGCTACGACCTCTTCTAATGAAAATCTCCGAACATTTTGAAGGGCTAAATCAATAGCGACATACTGATATTCTCGTTCTGTTTTTTGATAATAAGCCTCAATCTCTTGGCATAATTTTTCCTTTGGCCACGTATGACTTTCTTTTAAAAGTTGTTTACTTAACGCTTGACGTTCTGGGGCGGGGATGCCTGCAAAAACAAATTGGTGTTTCATATAAGCAGACATTTTTGCTGCTGTTTCTGGGTTCTTCTGAAATTGAAGTGTGTCCATTCCTTCGCTCCTTATAATAAAAAAAACTATACTAAAACAGTGTACCATGTTTTAGTATAGTTGGTTGATCAATTAATCAAAATACGTTAAGTTTTTGTTGTCTTTATCTAACCAGGCATAGCCGAGACCCATAATTAAGCCACCACCGATAAAGTTACCGATAAAGGCCCAGAACAGATTATGAACAACATTACCAGCTGTGAAAGCTTCAATTGCGCCGTTTGAAGCAAAGTAAGCTAAACTGAAGGCTGGGAAGTTGGCAATCACGTGTTCAAAACCAAGGAAAGCAAAGATAAAGATAATGAAAATAATGGCCGCGACTTTGCCGGCGTCATCTTTCATTCGCATACTCACTAATACGGCTGTATTAACCACAATATTGGCGAACATAGCTTCAACTAAAATTTGCAGGGTGGTTTTTTCTAATTTTCCAGCAATTGACGTAAAGAAGAAACTATCTTTTGGTAAATCTTGGAACGGCACCGTAAGTGATACCAAGAAACCAAATAAGACACCACCAATTAAATTGAATAAGATACAGGTAAATAAAATTTTTGCAGCTAAGGAAAAGTTGACTTTTTTACGATAGACGCCAACAGTCATGTACAACATATTCGAGGTACCAAGTTCGGCATTCATATATAAAATCATCACAAGTGACCAACTGAACATGAAGGCGTAAAGCATTTTCCCTAAACCATGAGAAATTCCTTCTCCTTTAATTGCGATTGCAAAAGCAACGGCTGTTCCCAACGTTAAAAATAGACAAGCAAGCATTGCACGAACAGCGTAGCGGGAAAAGCTGTTTGAGAATAAATTCACTTTCTTGTCGATGGATTTATCAATTTGTTCAAACAATGGTGAACCAGACTTCATTGTAAACTCCCTTTCATTCCGTTTTCAACTTATATTTTCAAAACATCTCCTCTTATTCTAATGAGGAAAAGTGTTTTTGTCTACCTTTTTTTTCAGATTTCACTTTAAAACCTTGACGTTTCCTATCCTATTAAGTATACTAGATTTTGTGTAAAATAATTGCAGCAGAAGAATAATAACTCGTCAACAGTTCATTGCCAAACTTGGTTCAACTGCGTAACCGCGGCTGCAAAGGCGAAGGTTGAAGAATGAACTGAACGAATATGAATTTTTCATCTAATTATTTTACTCCAAAAAAACATTTATTTATTGGAGGAATTTTTAATGTCTCGTTATACTGGACCATCATGGAAAGTATCTCGTCGTCTAGGTATCTCTTTATCAGGTACTGGTAAAGAACTAGCTCGTCGCCCTTACAAACCAGGACAACACGGACCTAACAGCCGTGGTAAAGTTTCTGAATACGGAATGCAATTAACTGAAAAACAAAAATTACGTCATATGTATGGCATGAACGAACGTCAATTCCGTACGTTGTTCATTAAAGCAAGCAAAATCAAAGAAGGTAAACACGGTGTTAACTTCATGGTTTTACTAGAACAACGCTTAGATAACGTTGTTTACCGTTTAGGTCTTGCAACTACTCGTCGTCAAGCACGTCAATTAGTTAACCATGGCCACATCACTGTAGACGGCAAACGTGTTGATATTCCATCATACCACGTTGAAGTTGGTCAAGTGATCGGTGTTCGTGAAAAATCTCAAAACATCTCAACAATTAAAGAAGCGGTTGAAGCAACTGTTGGACGCCCAGCATTCGTAAGCTTTGACACTGAAAAATTAGAAGGTAGCTTCACTCGTTTACCAGAACGTGATGAACTTTACCCAGAAATCGACGAAGCACTTGTCGTTGAATACTACAACCAAAAACTTTAAGATTTCAAAAGGTCGAACTACGGTTCTTACCTTCTTTCAAAACCTTGCCTTTCTTGGCAAGGTTTTTTTCTTTGCCCTCTTTACAAAATGGTTCACTTCCGCTAAACTATTGTTAACCAAATAAAAATAATTGGTTAACAATAGAAAGTGAGGCTTCTTATGAATAAAGCATCGTTACGCTCCTTAATTTTAGCAGCAGAATTCGCTGTGATTATTGCTGTACTTTCACAATTTACAATTCCATTGGGGATTGTCCCCTTAACTGGACAAACATTTGCCATCGGCTTAACCGCTACCGTTTTGGGCAAGCGAACGGGGACCTACGCTATTTTAATTTACTTCTTATTAGGATTAATTGGTTTACCCGTTTACGCTGGGATGTCTAGCGGGTTCGGTGTACTCTTTGGACCAACTGGCGGCTATTTAATCGGCTTTATCTTTAACGGCTTATTAACTGGTTATATTTTAGAAAAAACAACCTTTAACTATACTTGGGCCATTATCGCAAATATTGCTGGCGCCTTAGTTACCTTAGTTTTCGGTATGATTTGGTTGAAATATTCCGCAAATCTGCCGTGGCCAAATGCTTTCGCGGGCGGGTTTGCTCCGTTTATTATTCCTGGTATCATCAAGGCTGTCGCAGCTGCTTATGTTGGTATTTTAATTCGCCAACGCTTTATGAAACGTTTTTTAGCACACCTTTCTTAAGGGGAAAACTTTTTTCTTTTCCTTGTCTGTAGTACACTAAAAGGACAAAGGAGTGAAGTCCATGTCCTCATTATTAAAACGATTGGTTCAGTTGGTTTTGTTAGTCGGCGCTGTCTTGCTGATTCGACACTATGTTTTCTCCCCTGCTGCGGTGAATGGCTCTTCAATGGAACCAACACTTCATAACAACGACCGTTTATGGGTGACTTCGATTAAAAAGCCACAACGCTTTGATATTATCGCTTTTCCTAGTCCTCGCAACGGCCAACGAGTAGCCAAACGTTTAATTGGTTTACCTGGCGAAACAGTCGAGTATCGCGATGATACCCTTTATATTAATGGTGTATCACTCAGTGAAGATTACTTAGCAAGTGCTAAACGAAATGTCTCTAAAAATGAAAATTATACCCAAGATTTTACCTTAGAGACCTTAGAAGCCACCCAATCCCTGACCGTTCCAGAAGGCATGTATTTTGTCTTAGGCGATAATCGCCCGCGCTCAGATGACAGTCGTTACTTTGGCTTTGTAAAACAAGCGAGCGTGGAAGGTGTTTTGACTTTTCGTTATTATCCGTTAGATAAAATTGGCTTTCCATAAAAATACTAAACTGCCCTCAAAAAGTCTAACTTTTTGAGGGCAGTTTAGTATTTTTATTCACGTATTTTTGTTATGGTCCAGTGACTAAGTTCCACGTCACCGTCCCTTGATATTTCTCATTTATTTTCCCTTGATTAGCTGGGACGTCTAATTTCACGCTAGCAAAATCAAAATCTAATTGGTAGACATCATTACCTGTAAATTGGTTATTAAGAACTACTGGTGTAGATGTACCGTCACTCGTCAAAGTTAAAGCTTTCGTAACCCCCACTTTATTCGTTGATTCTGTGACTTGGTTATAGTTTTCGATTGCTACAACATCCGCATTGCCTAATAATAAGCGCGTACTTGTTGGCAAACTATCGGTAGAT
>X46_European_Nightjar__coassemble_2_pt1 | contig 14702 bp, 10 predicted proteins | sample X46_European_Nightjar__metabat2_low_PE_001 | metagenome-assembled genome bin X46_European_Nightjar
TTTGTTTTTATTCCTTGACGTCCCGTGATCCATTTGGTACATTATTCCTGGCAAATCGTAAATATTACGGTTTATAATAGGTAAATCGAAAAGAGGACAGAACATGACGAAAATCTACCGCCGTTTGATAATCGGCGTTACTTTAGCAATCAGTGCTTTTCTTTTAGCTAGTTGTGGGCAAACCACACAATCGCCAAAAGAGAAGAAAGAGCTCACGGTAATGACTACTTTTTATCCGATGTACGACTTCGCAAAACAAGTCGTTGGTGATGAGGGAGAGGTTGAGCTGTTGATTCCAGCTGGAACGGAACCACACGATTATGAACCAAGCGCAAAAGACTTAGCGAAAATTACTGATGCGGATGTCTTTGTTTATAATAGTAAAGAGCTAGAAACTTGGGTTCCGAATGTTATTGAAAACTTGGACACGAAAAAAGTTTCAATCGTGGAAGCCAGTCAATCCATTCAATTGATGCAAGGAACAGAAGAGGAAGAATCTGGCGAAGAAGGTCATGAAGGCCATAACCACTCCCACGAACTGGATCCGCATGTCTGGTTAGATCCCGTGTTAGCGCAAAAAGAAGTAACAGCGATTCGGGATGCGCTTATCAAAAAATATCCTGAGAAAAAAGCCGTATTTGAAAAAAATACCGCTGCTTATTTGGAAAAATTGACTGCGCTAGATAAGGAATACCAAGCTGCATTTGCAGGCGCTAAAAATCGGACCTTTGTGACGCAACATGCTGCATTTGGCTATTTGGCGAAACAATATGGTTTGACCCAAGAACCGATTGCTGGGATTTCTCCAGACCAAGAACCTTCGCCAAGTCGTTTAGCCAAATTAAAAAAATATATTAAAACAAACAATGTTTCTGTGATCTATTTTGAAGCATCGGCTTCTACAAAAGTAGCCAAAACATTGGCAGACGAGACAGGCGTCGAATTAGCCGTATTGAATCCTTTAGAGAGTTTAACTCAAAAAGAACAAGAAGCAGGCGAGAACTACGTGTCTGTCATGAAAGAAAACCTCGCTGCTTTACAAAAAAGCATTCATTAATCTGGCAACAGAAAGGAGCCAACTTATGCATTATATTGAAGTCGAAAATTTAACCTTCTATTATGATGATGAACCTGTTTTAGAAGATGTTTCTTATTATGTTGATCCAGGGGAATTCGTTATTTTAACAGGAGAAAATGGCGCTGCCAAGTCAACGCTGATCAAAAGTACCTTAGGGTTATTAAAACCAACAAGTGGCAAAATTACGGTCGCTAAAAAAAATAGTGCTGGTGAAAAAATCAGCATTGGCTACATTCCACAACAAGTCGCTTCTTTCAATGCGGGCTTTCCTAGCACCGTCATTGAATTAGTACGTTCAGGTCGCTTTCCCAGAAATCGTTGGTTCAAACCGTTGACGAAAAAAGATCATCTTCATGTGGAAAAAGCTTTGAAATCAGTGGATATGTGGGAAATGCGCCACAAACGAATTGGCGAGCTTTCTGGAGGGCAAAAGCAACGAATTAGTTTAGCACGAGTGTTTGCGACCGATCCAGATTTGTTTATTTTAGATGAGCCAACAACAGGTATGGATGAACAATCGCGAAACGAATTTTATCAATTGTTGCAACACAGTGCGCATGAACATGGAAAAGCTATTTTGATGATTACGCATGATCATGAAGATATCAAAACCTATGTGGATCGTCAAATTCGTCTTGTCCGCAAAGAAGATTCGAAATGGCGTTGTTTCCATATGAGTGAAGAATCGTATACGTAAATTTTCCAATAAAACGTTATCTGGCTCGATAATAACGAAAGCCAAGGAACAGCTTAAAGAAATGTTGGAAAAATTTAAAAAATAAGCAGGAATTAAAAAATTAATTCGCTTAAACGTCGCTACAATGGTAGTGTTCATTTTAGCGGTAAGGAGTGAATCGTATGGCAGAAATGCTTTCTTATGCATTTATGCAAAAGGCCTTTTTAGCAGCACTGTTTATCTCAGTGATTGCTCCAATGCTCGGCGTCTTTCTAGTTATTCGCCGACAATCTTTAATGGCAGATACCCTTTCACATGTGTCATTAGCCGGTGTGGCTCTAGGCTTCTTTTTTAATTGGAATCCTAATTTAATGACCTTAATTGTCGTGATTGTGGCTGCAATCATTCTAGAATATTTACGAATGATTTATAGCACCTATTCAGAAATTTCGATTGCTATTTTAATGTCAGGCGGTTTGGCTTTGGCGTTAGTTTTGATGAATTTAACAGGAGGCAATTCAGCTGCTAGTATTCAATCTTATTTATTTGGTTCCATCGTCACGATTACGTGGGATCAAGTGGTTATGTTGGCAATTTTATTCGTAGTTTTAGTTCTATTGTTTATGTTATTTAAACGTCCAATGTATGTTTTAACATTTGATGAAGATACTGCTCATGTTGATGGGCTACCTATTCATTGGATGTCGATGCTTTTTAATGTAATTACTGGTGTGGCGATTGCTGTGATGATTCCGATCGCGGGAGCCTTGTTAATTTCAGCAATTATGGTCTTACCAGCTGCGATAGGTATGCGAATTGGTAAAGGCTTTAACACGGTGATTATTATCAGTGTGTTTATGGGCTTGATTGGCATGCTAACAGGGTTGACTAGCTCGTATTATTTGGAAACACCACCGAGTGCAAGTATTACCCTAATTTTTATTGGTTTATTCTTATTAGTCAATATTTATCGCCGAGTGGTTGTTATGGTCCAACGAAAACAAAAAATGCAAAGAAACTAAGGAGAAAAACGAAAGTTTTTCTCCTTTATTTCTTTTTTTTAAAAGAAATGGCGAACTATTTTCAGTTATTTGAAAAAAATCCTCGAATTTTTCGGTTAAACCCCTTATAATAAGGAACGATAGAATGAAAAGGAGTGACGAATTTGAAAATTCGGAGAAGTGAACGATTAATCGATATGACCCAATATCTTTTAGATCATCCCCATACATTGGTTTCTTTGACATATTTTGCTGACCGATACCAATCTGCCAAGTCTTCCATTAGTGAAGATTTAGCAATTGTTAAAAAAACATTTAAAGAACGTGGAACAGGTATTTTAGAAACGATTCCAGGCGCTGCAGGCGGTGTCCGCTTTATCCCTGAAATTCCTTATGAGGAAGCGGAGCAGTTGATTATGGATTTGTGTGATCGTTTGTCAGAACAAGATCGCTTATTACCTGGGGGTTATGTTTATCTTTCAGATTTACTTGGGGAACCGAATTTATTAAGACAAGTGGGCCGGATTATTGCTTCTAAATATTTAGGCAAACAAATTGATGCGGTAATGACCGTTGCGACTAAAGGAGTGCCAATTGCGCAAGCTGTGTCTTATTACTTAAATGTTCCGTTTGTGATTGTTCGTCGCGATTCTAAGATTACTGAAGGTTCAACGGTGAGCGTGAACTATGTATCAGGGTCTTCAGAACGTATCGAAAAAATGGAACTTTCAAAACGCAGCTTAAAACGCGGCTCAAAAGTTTTAGTCGTGGATGACTTCATGAAAGGCGGCGGCACCGTCAATGGTATGAAGAGTATGATTGAAGAATTTGAAGCAGAACTTGTGGGCATTACCGTTTTTGCTGAGTCAAAATTCAATGGCCGTCGTGCGATCGATGACTACACTTCGCTATTGTACGTGGAAGATGTGGATACACAAACAAAAACGATTAGCGTAGTCCCAGGAAACTATTTCACAGAGAAATAATTTGAAAAAGAGCGTGGAAATGGTCCATTCCATTTTCAGGTTCTTTTTTTCTGTTTTATTCCTTTAAAAAAAGATGAGAAAATAAATTGGTCTACCTTTTAAATGCCTTATTTTGTTGAAAAAGACAAAAGAGTAAGATAAACTAGAAAAGGTATAATGAGGACGATTTAGAAGAAAATCAAACAATTTAGTTAATTTGAGGTGGCAAACGTGGAAAATAGATACGCAATTATTTTAGCAGCTGGTAAAGGAACACGCATGAAATCTAAACTTTATAAAGTATTGCATCCAGTTGCTGGTAAACCAATGGTCGAACATATTTTAGATCAAGTAGAACAAACAGAACCAACAGAAATCGTGACGATCGTTGGACACGGGGCGGAAATGATTAAAAGCCATTTAGGCGAACGTAGTCAATATGCCTTACAAGCTGAACAATTGGGAACTGGGCATGCAGTCATGCAAGCACAAGAGTTATTAGGTGGCAAACAAGGAACAACATTAGTTATTACAGGGGATACGCCGTTATTAACTGCAGAAACCTTGAAAAACTTATTCGATTACCATCAAGGTAAGAATGCAAGTGCGACTATTTTAACAGCGCATGCGGAAGACCCAACAGGCTATGGTCGAATTATTCGTGACCATGTGGGCATTGTTGAACGAATCGTGGAACAAAAAGATGCCAGTGAAGAAGAAGCACGTGTTCAAGAAATTAATACAGGAACCTTCTGTTTTGATAATGAATCATTGTTTGAAGCGTTAGCGAAAACAGATACAAACAACACACAAGGGGAATACTATTTAACAGATATCATTGAAATTTTGAAAAAAGAAGGCAAAGCTGTCGCTGCTTACCAAATGGCAGACTTTGACGAAGCAATGGGTGTAAATGATCGTGTTGCTTTATCCACTGCTAATAAAATTATGCATCGTCGGTTAAATGAGATGCATATGCGAAATGGTGTTACATTTATTGATCCAGACACAACGTATATTGATGAAGGCGTGGTAATTGGTTCAGACACAGTCATTGAAGCGGGAGTCACTATCAAAGGAAAAACAGTGATTGGCGAAGATTGCTGGATTGGCGCACATTCAGAAATCGTTGATAGTCACATCGGCAATCAAGTGGTTGTTAAACAGTCTGTGATTGAAGAAAGTGTGGTTCGCGAGGGGGCCGATGTGGGTCCGTATGCACATTTACGTCCTAAAGCAGATGTGGGGGTAAACGTACACATTGGTAACTTCGTGGAAGTAAAAAATGCAACAATCGATGAAGGCACAAAAGTGGGCCATTTAACATACGTTGGTGATGCAACATTAGGCAAAGATATTAATGTCGGTTGCGGCGTTGTTTTTGTTAATTATGATGGCAAAAATAAACACCAAACAGTCGTGGGTGATCACGCGTTTATTGGCTCTGCAACGAACATTGTTGCGCCAGTCACGATTGGTGATCATGCGGTGACTGCTGCTGGTTCAACTATCACAGAAGATGTCCCTTCAGAAGATTTGGCGATTGCCCGGGCACGTCAAGTGAATAAAGAAGGCTATGCTAAAAAGTTACCTTATATGAAGGATTAACCTCAAATAAAAAAGAACGCTCTTTTGCTTAAGCAAAAGAGCGTTCTTTTTCCTCCTTAAAGACTAGACCAATTGCTGCTAATATTTGTTTAGAGGTATTCAAGGACTAGACCAATGCTGTTTATTCGGTATTTTTAGTTATTTTTTTCAAAAAAATAGTTTTTGTTCTGCTTTTCCAATATAAAAAGACTTTCTTTTTTATAAAGTTCGTGTTTTGGTCAAAATTACTATTTTTTTCACAAACAAATTCGCTATATTGTCCAAAAATAAAAACAATTTACAGGAAAAACATCTTATTTTAACGGAATTTACTGTTTTTTATTTAACGGATATATTATGATAGGAAAAGAAGAGCAGCGTGATGGGGGAAGGCTCTTTTTGTTGTTTGTTACTTTGACAATTGTTTGTTGCAAATGGGTTGAAACACAAGGAGGAAATTTGTGAAAAAGTTGAGCTTTAAAAAAGTGAAGTGGGGCATGCATTTTTTAATGGCTGTTGCGTTGATAGCGCCAAGCGTTACTAGTACGGCATATGCAGTAGAAACAACGAGTCAACAAAGTTCAGAAGCAGTAACAAGTACCACCGATTCAAGTAGAAAACAAGAACCAGTCATCACACAGGAAACAACAGACATCAAACAAGAAGCACCAAATCAGGCTACGAGTGACAGTGTCAAGCAGTCACAAGAAACCACGGCACCAACAGAGACGACGAATTTAGAAACGTCAACCGCTGAAAAAGAAGAAACGAGCACGCCGCAAAAAATAACAATTTTAGGTACGTCAGATGTTCATGGTCAATTATGGAATTGGTCTTATGAAGATGATAAAGAATTACCAGTCGGTTTGTCCCAAGTAAGTACAGTCGTCAACCAAGTCCGGGCACAAAACCCAGCAGGCACCGTTTTAATTGATAATGGCGACAATATTCAAGGCACTATTTTAACAGATGACTTGTATAATAAAGCGCCTTTAGTGAATGAAAAGACCCATCCAATGATTACCGCCATGAATGTGATGAAGTATGATGCAATGGTTTTGGGAAATCATGAGTTTAATTTTGGTTTACCGTTAATCCAAAAAATTCAACAAGAAGCCACTTTTCCAATCTTGTCTGCGAATACCTACAATAAGGAAGATGGTCGTCGTTTTGTTAAAGGGACTACCACGAAGGAACTTGATTTTAATCAAGATGGGCAACCAGATTTAAAAGTTGGGATTATCGGCTTAACAATCCCGCACATTCCTTTGTGGGATGGTCCTCGTGTTACTTCGCTTAATTTTTTACCTTTGAAAGAAGAAGCAGAAAAAGCAGTTACTGAGTTGAAAACTAACGATCAGGCTGACATTATTGTTGCTTCGATTCATGCGGGACAACAAAATAGTGATCCGGCTGCCAGTGCCGACCAAGTAATTGAAAATGTCGCGGGGATTGATGCGTATATTCTAGGTCATGACCACCTTTCTTTTACCAAGCAAGGAGCAGCGCCGAATGGAAAAACTGTACCGGTAGGGGGACCGAAAGATACGGGGACAGAAGTTGTCAAAATTGATCTTTCAGTTGCTAAAAATGCCGATAAGTGGGAAGTGCAAGAAGGTACAGCAACGATTGTACCAACAACGAATGTTCCAGCAGATGAAGCAGTTAAGGCAGCGACAAAAGAATACCATGAGCAAACGCGAGCGTTTATTCAGGAGGAGATCGGCACAGCAACAGCTGATTTTTTACCAAAACAAGAAATTAAAGGAATTCCCGAAGCGCAATTACAACCAACAGCGATGATTTCTTTAATTAATAACGTTCAAAAAGAAGTAACAGGCGCACAATTAAGTGCGGCAGCGCTGTTTAAATACGACAGTAAATTACCTGCGGGGAAGATTTCCTATGCCACGATTTTTGATATCTACAAATACCCGAATACCTTAGTGAGTGTTCCCATTAACGGTGAAAACTTACTGAAGTATTTAGAAAAACAAGGGGCGTACTATAACCAAACACAGCCAGATGATTTGACCATTAGTTTTAATCCAAACATTCGTGTATATAACTATGACATGATTTCTGGAGTGGACTACAAGATTGACATTTCAAAACCAGTGGGTGAACGAATTGTAGATGCGAAAATTGACGGCCAACCGCTGGATCCTGCCAAAGAATATACGATTGCTATGAATAATTATCGTTACGGCGGTTTAGCTAGCCAAGGGATTCAAGTAGGGGAACCTATTAAAAATTCTGATCCAGAAACCTTACGAGGAATGATTGTTGATTATATTAAGAAAAAAGGAACGCTTGATCCAGAACAAGAAATCGAACGAAATTGGTCAATTATTGGGACAAATTTTGATGAAAAATGGCGAGCCAAAGCAATCGAATTAGTGAATGACGGCACTCTTCAAATTCCGACTTCTCCTGATGGACGTACACCAAACGCCGCTGCTATTACGAAACAAGACGTCCGTAATGCGGGCTTTGATTTAGATAATGCATATACCATTATGCACACAAATGACGTTCATGGACGACTAGAAGCAGGGAAAGGCGAATTAGGTATGGCGCGTCTAAAAACTTTTAAAGACCAAGAAAACCCAACCTTGATGGTGGATGCAGGGGATGTTTTCCAAGGATTACCAATCTCCAATTTCTCCAAAGGCGCGGATATGGCCAAAGCCATGAATGAAGTTGGTTATGATGCCATGGCGGTGGGAAATCACGAGTTTGATTTTGGTTTAGAGATTGCACTAGGTTATAAAGACCAACTGAATTTTCCGATTTTATCTAGTAATACGTATTACAGAGATGGCAGTGGACGGGTTTTTGATCCGTATACAATCGTAGAAAAAGCCGGGAAAAAGTTTGCCATTGTAGGTGTGACGACCCCAGAAACAGCAACGAAAACACACCCGAAAAACGTGGAGAAGGTGACATTTAAAGACCCGATTCCAGAAGTAGAAGCGGTGATTAATGAAATTAAAGAGAAGTACGCGGATATTCAAGCTTTCGTGGTTACTGGGCATTTAGGCGTAGATGAAACGACGCCGCATATCTGGCGTGGTGATACGCTAGCAGAAACCCTTAGTCAAACATATCCTGAGTTAGATATCACTGTGATTGATGGACATTCGCATACAGCCGTCGAAAGCGGTAAACGTTATGGCAAAGTGATCTATGCTCAAACAGGTAATTATTTAAATAATGTTGGGATCGTCACAGCACCAGAGAGTGAACCAACTAAGAAAACAGCAAAATTGATTTCAGCAGCAGAGTTGTTAGAATTGCCAGAAAATCCGGCAGTTAAAGCCATCGTTGATGAAGCACGTACGAATTTTAACGCTGAAAATGAAAAAGTAATTGTCGATTATATTCCATTCACATTGGATGGACAACGAGAAAATGTGCGCACACGAGAGACCAACTTAGGGAATTTGATTGGTGATGCGATTATGTCATATGGCCAAGACGCGTTTAGTCAACCTGCTGATTTTGCAGTAACCAATGGTGGCGGCATTCGCGCTGATATTAAGCAAGGACCGATTAAAGTTGGGGATGTCATTGCTGTGTTACCTTTTGGCAATAGCATTGCGCAAATTCAAGTAACCGGTGCTCAAGTTAAAGAAATGTTTGAAATGTCTGTTCGTTCGATTCCACAAAAAGATGAGAATGGCACAATTTTACTAGATGATGCTGGCCAACCAAAACTTGGCGCAAATGGTGGTTTCCTACATGTTTCAAGCTCCATTCGTATCCACTATGATTCCACAAAACCAGGTACTCGCTTGGCTAGTGACGAAGGCAATGAAACAGGACAAACGATTGTCGGCAGTCGCGTATTAGGAATAGAAATTAAAAATCGGCAAACACAAAAGTTTGAACCATTGGATGAGAAGAAACAATACCGGATGGCTACCAATGATTTCTTAGCTGCTGGTGGTGATGGTTACGATATGCTAGGTGGTGAACGAGAAGAAGGGATTTCACTAGATGCTGTCTTAATTGAATACTTGAAAAGTGCAACCAGCTTGCGGTTGTATCGTGCAGCAACGACGATTGATTTAGCACAATATAAAGAACCATTCCCAGGTGAACGAATTGTTTCTATTTCGGAAGAAGCTTACAAAGAGTTAATCGGTGGAGGAGAGACGCCAAAACCAGATCCAACACCAGACCCGAAACCAGATCCAATACCAACACCAGAAACACCAGTAGCAACCAATAAACAAAACCAAGCGGGAGCAAGACAGAGCAATCCATCCGTAACAGAGAAGAAAAAGTATGGCGGCTTTTTACCTAAAACGGGTACAGAAACAGAAGCGCTTGCGTTATATGGTTTACTGTTCGTTGGACTTTCTTCTTCTGGCTGGTATATTTATAAACGACGTAACAAAGCTAGTTAGTCATTTTTTAAGAACCGTCCTTCGGGATTGGTTCTTTTTTATTTTAATGCTTGTCATTTGTTTTTAATTTTAGTATTATAAGAATATTCTAAAAATTAAAAAATGAAGAGTTTTTTCTGTGAAGGGAGAAAGGCATGAAAAGTAAACGTATAAAAGGACTTATCGGGTTAAGTTTAACAACGCTGTTAGTTTTAGCTGCTTGTGGTGGTGATGGGGGAGCTGGCGCCGAAAAAGCAAAAGGCGGATCAGAGAAAACCGCCGCTAAACAAGAATTTAAAGTAGTAGTTCAACAAGAAATGCCTTCTGCAGATTTATCTTTAGGAACAGATACAATTAGTTTTACGGCACTGAATAATGCGTATGAAGGAATTTATCGTTTAGATGATAAAAGCAAGCCGCAACCAGCAGGGGCTAAAGAAAAAGTGCAAGTCAGTGATGATGGTCTGACGTACACAGTGAAACTAAGAGAAGAAGCAAAATGGTCCAATGGTGATCCTGTCACAGCTGCCGATTATGTTTTTAGTTGGCAACGTACAGCAGATCCTCAGACTGGCGCTGAGTATGCTTATTTTCTAGAAATGATTGAAAACGGCGCAGATATTGTAGCTGGTAAGAAACCAGTCTCTGAATTAGGCATTAAAGCAAACGGAGATTACGAGCTAGAAATTAAACTGGCAAAACCAACACCATATTTTGATTATTTACTGGCCTTTCCACTATTTTTCCCGCAACATCAAGCAACCGTAGAGAAATATGGCAAAGATTACGCTGCTTCCAGTGAAAAAGCAGTCTATAATGGTCCGTTTGTCTTAGCTAACTTTGAAGGGGCTGGCTCAGATACCAATTGGACTTTGGAAAAAAATGAAAACTATTGGGATAAAGACAATGTCAAATTAGATAAAATCAATTTTGATGTTGTCAAGGAGGCGCCAACTGCCTTGAACTTATTCCAAGATGGTCAAGCAGACGATGTTATTTTAAGTGGCGAATTGGCCCAGCAAATGGCGAAGGATCCAGAATTGGTTATCGAAAAAGAAGCACGAACCAGCTATTTGGAATTTAATCAGCGAGATAAAAATTCACCGTATAATAATGTGAATTTACGCAAAGCAATTTCAGCAGCGATTGATCGCAACGCATTAGTAGATAAAATTTTAGGCGACGGCTCAGTAGTCGCTACCGGCTTAATTCCAGAAGGGATGTCGTATTCGCCGACAGATGACAAAGATTTTGCTGATGAAAATAAAAAAATTGTTGAATATAGCCCAGAAAAAGCAAAAGAATATTGGGCAAAAGCTAAGAAAGAATTGGGCATAACAACACTCAAAATGGATATTGTTGCCGATGATGTCGATTCTACGAAAAAGTTAGCGGAATATATTCAAGGTAAGTTAAAGGATACTTTAGAGGGCATTGATGTAACAGTGAGCCCAGTGCCGTTTTCAGTTCGAATTGATCGAGGTAGTCGCGGTGATTTTGAGACAATCTTAGGTGGTTGGGCTGCGGATTACGCAGATCCAAGTAGTTTCTTAGACCTTTTTGTTACTGGTAATAACTATAATCGCGGGCGTTTTTCAAGTAAAGCCTACGATGAGTTGATCGAGGCTTCAGCTACAAGAGATGCTTCAGATCCTGAAAAACGTTGGGAAGACATGGTTAAGGCTGAGAAGTTATTGATTGGTGAAGAGACCGCTTTAGCACCACTTTATCAAAAGGCGACTGCCCATCTACGCAGTAAAGAAGTGAAAGGCGTCGTTGCTCATGGTGCTGGCGCACAATATGATTATAAGTGGACATATGTGACAGAAGAGTAGTTAAAAAGAGACACAGAATAGTCAAATCGACTGTTCTGTGTCTCTTTTAATCAAAATATTTCTGCTGTTCTTCTTTTAATTTTTCTGGGGTCACATCTTCACCAGTAGGATCATAAATAGTGACGCCCATTAATGTTTTATTGAATTGTTCACGAATGGTCCGCAAATATTCTTGTCGCAAATCGACACGAAGAGCTTGTTCTTCAGATGTTAAACCTTGTTCACGCTCTTTTTGTGCAAGCGTATTAATTCTTTTTAAAACCTCTAACATTTCTCATTTCCTTTCTATAATAATTCTTTTGCTAGGCGTTCAAACGATTGAAAGCGCGTTTGTTTGTCATAACCTGGGGTGATTAGCATTGCTTCTGTCAACCCTAGTTCTTCTTGTTGGTGGAAAAACTCCGCAACTTCTTGGCTACTGCCAATGACAAAGCGTTGTTTATTTTGTTCTAAAACCAGTTTGTCCATTTCACTGTAAGGGAAAGCTAGTGCTTCTTCTGGCGATAAAAATTTATTTGGAAGCCCATGTTCGGTGGCAAAGATATAATGCTCGAAACTAGCCGCATGGTATTCTGCTTCTTCTTTCGTGTCGGCGGCGAAAGTGAAATACGCAGCGCTCACTTGCGGCTCTTGCTGTTCAGTTACTGGTCGGAAATGCTTGTAATATGCGGACAATACTTCTTTGGGCAAATGTCCATGAATAAACTGCGCAAAGGAAAAATTAATGCCATATTCACCAGCTGAACGTGCGCTTTCTTTGCTAGCACCTAGTAACCAGGGTTGTGGTAATAGAACTTCCCGCGGAACAGCTGAAATTTTAGAATATAAATGATCTTCAGGAAATTCCTCTCTTAAAAAGAGTAAAATTTCAGGTAATTTATCAAATTGGTCTAGCTGTGGTGGCTGACCATTATTTAACGCTAACGTAGTCAAAGGGCTGCCGCCAGGCGAGCGGCCCATGCCTAAATCGATTCGATCAGGATATAAAGCTGCTAACGTTTTAAACGTTTCTGCGACTTTAAATGGCGCATAATGCATGGTCATGATGCCACCCGCGCCAACACGAATTTTTTCGGTGGCACTAGCAATATGTACAACTAAAATTTCTGGCGTTGCACTGGCAAAGGCGTCTGAGCCGTGATGTTCGGCATACCAAATTCTTGTGTAACCAAGTTTTTCCGCTAATTGAGCGAGCTCTTTGGCTTCTTGTAATGTGTCGCTTGCTGATTGATTTTTAGGAACCGTTAATTGATCTAAGATACTTAATTTCATGTATGTAGTCTCCTTTTTGGTTATTTTTTTGAAGCTACCGCTATTATTACGCAAGCATGTCAAAAAAAACAGTACGCACTTTTTAATTCCCTAGTGAGCGAAAAGTAACAAATAGATGTAGCCAAGGTCGATGATAAAAAATTCTCCGCTATGGCTTTTTGATGCTTTGTGTTAAAATGGAACATATGTACGCAATCAGCAATTGGAAAGGTGACAACATGTACGAATATATTATTGGAAAAGTAACGTTTGTTAGCCCATACTATATTGTCGTTGAAACAAATGGCATTGGCTATCAGATTTCAGTCGATAACCCGTATCGCTATTCAGGAAAAATGGATACGGACATTAAACTATATCTTCACCAAGTCGTGCGGGAAGATGCACAGCTATTATTTGGTTTTGGCAGTTTAGAAGAAAAACAATTGTTCTTAAAATTAATCAGTGTCTCTGGAATTGGCCCTAAAAGTGGCTTAGCTATCATGGCTTCTGTGGCTGATCATGGTGGTTTAATCAATGCAATTGAAGGGGAAGATGTTACATATTTAACGAAGTTCCCAGGTGTTGGCAAGAAAACAGCCCAACAAATGATTTTAGATTTAAAAGGAAAACTAGGCGAATTAGAGTCTTCCGAAGCAGCGGTTGCGGCCATGACCGCAACCGAAGCGGTGACAACAAGCAATCAAGCATTGGCAGAAGCGTTAGAAGCATTAAGTGCCCTAGGCTACAGTGACCGAGAGATTAAGCGTATCACTAAGCAATTGGAAGCGTTAGATGAGACAACGACAGATGTTTATTTGAGCAATGCGTTAAAATTCATGATGAAACGCTAAGGAGGAATAACGATGACAGAAGAAGAACGGTTGCTTTCAGCTGCAAGTCAAGAAGCAGAAGCTTCAATTGAAAAATCGTTACGTCCACAATTTTTAGCACAATATATTGGTCAAGATAAAGTAAAACAAGAACTAACGATTTATATTGAAGCGGCGAAAAATCGGAATGAAGCGTTGGATCATACCCTTCTTTATGGTCCGCCAGGTTTAGGGAAAACGACAATGGCGATGGTCATCGCCAATGAAATGAATGTGAACATTCGTACCACAAGTGGACCAGCCATCGAACGGGCGGGAGATTTAGTCGCTATTTTGAACGAATTAGAGCCTGGTGATGTGTTATTTATCGATGAAATTCATCGTTTGCCGCGAGTTGTGGAAGAAATGCTGTATTCCGCAATGGAAGATTTTTACATTGATATCATGGTCGGTCAAGGAACCACGGCACATCCCGTTCATTTTCCGTTACCGCCTTTTACTTTAGTGGGCGCTACCACACGGGCAGGGATGCTTTCAGCGCCATTACGAGATCGTTTTGGGATTATTTCTCACATGGAGTATTATCAAGAGCAGGATTTAAAAGAAATCGTTCTCCGTTCCGCAGATATTTTTCAAACGGAGATTTTTGAGGAAGGTGCCTTTGAAATTGCGCGCCGCTCAAGAGGAACCCCCCGAATTGCTAACCGTTTGTTAAAACGTGTCCGTGATTTTGCCCAAGTCCAATCAGATGGCAAAATCGACCGAGCGATTGCAGACAAAGCGTTAACCTTACTGCAAGTGGACCATCAAGGCTTGGACTATGTCGATCAAAAATTGTTGAAAACAATGATTGATTTATACGGCGGCGGTCCGGTTGGTTTAAGTACCTTGTCTGTAAACATCGGTGAAGAAACCGAAACGGTGGAAGATATGTATGAACCCTATCTTATTCAAAAAGGTTTCATTAAACGAACACCACGAGGACGAATTGCAACGCCATTTGCGTATGCACATTTTGGGTATGATTATTTAGAGGGTCGTAAAAATTAAAAATAAGTCAAAAGAAAGCAAGCCTTAACCGC
>X46_European_Nightjar__coassemble_59_pt1 | contig 13053 bp, 8 predicted proteins | sample X46_European_Nightjar__metabat2_low_PE_001 | metagenome-assembled genome bin X46_European_Nightjar
TCTTGAATCTTTTTCCATAAAGGCAAGTGCAATATCAATAGAATCATCTTTACTTCCATCATCAATGAGTAATAATTCCCACTTCTGGTAGGTTTGTTCCAGAACGCTTTCAATAGATTTTGATAAAAATTTGCCAGCATTGTACATGGGCATAATAATTGAAACAAGTGCTGTTTCCATTTGTTCACTCCTCGTTGCATTTTATGTAAGAATGTAACAGTTTATATTATCGCATAGCTCTTTTATTATTTCAACGTTCCTTGTTTCCAAAAAAAGTTTGAGACATAAGCTTAAATAACTTATGTCTCAAACTTTTAACGGTAAATTCTAATAGCATTCTCTTTACAATAATCCATCGTCAATTCTTCACGTTCTTCAGACTCATCCAATCCTCTTGATGATACTTTATCAAAGAGAATTTTGATGGTTTGAAGCAGAATTTTCATATCCAATAGTAATGAATAATTCTTGATGTACAGTAAATCAAAGTTCAATTTACTATTGTAGTCAGAAGCATACTTCCCATAAACTTGGGCATAGCCGGTAATCCCCGCACGTACATTGTGACGTAAATAGTAATTCGGGTTTTCCTGATTAAATTGATCAACAAAGAATGGTCGTTCAGGACGTGGTCCGACAATGGACATATCCCCGCGAATAACATTGATTAGTTGTGGCAACTCATCAATACGTAAAGCGCGCAAGTATTTACCAACTGTAGTGACGCGACTGTCGTTACTTGTAGATAAGACTGGACCTGATTTTGCTTCCGCTGTTGCCGACATCGTTCTAAATTTTAAAATCGAGAACTCACGTTGATCTAATGTAATCCGAGTTTGTTTGTAAATCACTGGTCCCGGTGAGGTTGCTTTGACTAAAATCGCTGCAATAAGCATTAAGGGTGAGGTAATCACAAATAGGCAAACAGAGACTAAAATATCGAATAAACGTTTAATAAAATTCTCTTCTGGTTGGATTTCAAAATTTGAGACTTCGATAATACTTTCATCTTCAAAGTTCATCATGTTTGGTTTTAACATAATTAGATTTTCAAAACTTGTATCTAAAAAGATTTTTTTCTTGTGTTTGACAATTAATTGATACAATTTTACTTTTTCGTTCTCATCAACATTACTTGAAATATAAACAATATCGATTTCATCGATAATTTTTTTTAAGTTTTCATAGTAATTGCTGACAACAACGCTCGTTACTTTATGCTTGTTATTTTTATCAGACATAAAGTTTTGAATTGACCGCATAACTTGATTTTCTTTACCTAGTAAAACAACTTTTCGCTCATTGCTGACCTTTAAGTATAAATAATAAACAAGAATTCGCCAAAGACTTAGAACAATAATTCCGATTATAAAGGAATATCCTAAAACAGAACGCGGGAACGTAAACCAACGTCCGGCAAATGTCACAATCATAATCGTTAAAGTCATTAAAATTTGACCAATCACCGTGACAAAAATGATGTCACTAATTTTGCGATTATAAAAAATATACGCACCTAACAACAAATTCAAAAAGATAAAAAAGATTGAAATGTAAATTGCAGATTTTTCATAAGCCACAAAGTTAAATGAAGGAATTTCTCGGCCAAATTTCACCATAAACCCTAAGATGATTGATAAATTATAGAGCAAAACGTCTGCTAAAATAATTACAATTCGTCTTGCATTACTCCATTCACTTTTTGATGTCATTAAAAACTTCCTCTCTTCACTTCCAGTAATTACATTATTTGTAATAACATGCAAACCCTATATTACCATAATGTCAGCGGACAAGAAAGTTCTATAGGATGAAAATTATCTGCGATGTCTTTGGACACGACTTAATTCTTCAGGTTGGTCCCAGCCCTCTTCGTCAACAGGTGCTATCGGGCGCTCTTCATTGCTAACAGGACTTGTTTGTTTCACTCGTTTTCTTCTTTTAGGTGTCGTTGGTCTTTCATGTCTTCCTCGTTTTTTCTCTGGCCGGAAGTAGAAGGATAGTCCAAGGAAACTATAAACAATCGGCATCCAATGAGGCGCTAATAAAATATCTTCCATAAATGAATGAATCCAGATTAAAAGGAAGCCTAAAAGCAAACTAACTTGCAAACGATCCAATGTTTTTTTGCGGAAACCAATCAATAAAATCATACTGACTAAAAAACCAAATAAAATCAGATAGCCGATGACACCAAAATTACTTAACGTAAATAGAAAAGCATTATGTGTCCCCAGCGGTTTCCATGAGGCCACAAAAGGCTCCATACCGACTTTAATATGTTGAGGATCAGATAACCATTTAGCAAAAAACTCATGCCAAATTCGTTCTCTTCCTGTAAATAAATCAACAGTATCCGATTCCGCACATAAGTAAAATAACAATGGTCCCAATGCAGCTACTCCGACAAAACCAAATAGCCAAACTTTCGAACGTTGCAAGAAACGTTTTGGTAAAAGATTATCCACCAGAATAAAACCAACTAAAATGGCAAAAGAGGTTTTGGATTGACTGACCCATGTACCTAAAACACCACCAATGTATACAGGTAAAAGCAGCAGGTTAAAAACCTTATTTCTATATGCTTTGATCAAACTACTGGCCATCATTGTTGAAAACATCAACGTTGCACCAATCGTATTGGTATTAATCCAAATACTTTCTAGTTTATTTGATTCTTTAAAAATTTCGTCTGCTGGAATCAACTGAGGCAACTCCACGGACATCCGATACAAAGTCGCACTCAAAGCAACTAAAGAGACAATTAATAAAAGCGTTTGATCCACACGGTCAAAGACACAAACTTTAAAACAAAGGACCAACAAAATAATTAAAGGAATCATTGTATCTGTTTGCATTGTGCTATGACGGATTGATTCCGTAAAGTGAAACAAGAGCCAGGTGGCTAACGCCAACGCAACGGTTAGCCAGTCAATAAATTTTAATTTCGTACAATTTAATAGCAGTACAAGTATTACTGCTATTAATAATAAAATTGAACTATTGGCATACATATATTTTGTGACTGGCGCATCAATTCCTACGACCCACATCGTATACGAGCCGATCATTGTAACTAATAAAATAAGTCGACCGATTCTATTCAATACTTTTCCCATATTCAAACCTCATTCCATGAATGAATCACTAGTCGTTTATTCGATAAATATATGCCCCGTTCTGATCAGGTCCATATAATTTTTCAAAATGAATCGTTGGTGTGTCTAACGGTTCTAATGGTTTATAAACGACCGCATATTTAATCCCATATTCTTTTAATTTTTCTGGAGATAAACGAGCAATAATCGCATCTTTTTGCATCAACTCTAAAACAGGGGTCTGATTTCCTACTTCAACATTGATGTGCGCATAGCGATTATAAATAAATGTGTCTTTTCCTTTTGGATCTAATGGTTTCCAAGCCTCTAAGTCAGGTGTAAAAGCAACACCGTTAAATGTATGCACACCTAACATTGGCAAATAACCATACATCAAGCGTTCGCCCACCCACAATTGGTTGGGGTCTTTTTTGTTAATTTCTTCCACTTCTACTGCTAATTTTTTTCCATAGACAGCAGAAACGCCTCGAGAAATTGGATTAACAAAGGCACCAGAAACCATAATGATTCCTAATAAGACAAGGACAAATAACGTGCGCCAACGTTTAAATAAAGCAACAATTAAAACGGTAGCGACAACTAAGACACCAATGATGTCCATTCGTGTAACGTATAACCGTAAATTGCCCGTATATAAAACAAAGAAATACAGAACAACATTTAATCCTAGCGCCCCTAACCAGGCCATCATTGGAATTTTTGCTTGGCGATTCCATAAATAATCGATGAACCATAAACTCAACAACACAGCGGCAAACCCGAAGGATAACATCGCCCGTTGTTCTGGCACATAAGACCACAATGTCAACTTAGCAAAAATTGTTGGAAATTGCACGCTCATCCAAACTAAGTTAAATAAACAATACACGAATAAGACAAAACCGTAAATGTTTTCTTTGATTTTTTTATAAAAAATAAATGGTGAGAGCGGCAAAATAACAAAAAATAATTGATAAAAACTACTGATTTCCGAATTATTTGAATATGGAACATCTTGAAACGGCATTTTCCAATTTGTTAAAAATAACAAAATATCGCGTTTAGGCATATCGCCACCTAAACTTACCCGTTTTCCTGGATAAGCGGTATCCATTACTGCTTTTAAGGAATCCAATGAGCCATATAGCGATCCGCCAACAATAATCGCCGTCATCAAGAGTGCCCCACCTATCAGGACCCCATCCCACTTATCCAACTTAATTTTTTTACGAAATTCTAAAAAGAATAAAATTAAAAATAATAAAATCAAATAACCAAGTGGTACTTGTAGCGCAGGATAAATAACTAAAACAAATCCTGAGGCCATAATAACAGCCGTTATCGCACAAATGACACGACGTCGAACACTACTATGATAATAGAAATAATTATAAATTCCCACTAAAAAACCTAAGCCAAAAAATACTAAATCTCCAACTGGCGAGACAAACCACCATTGAAGGGCCGAAGAAAACGGAATCCAAACACTTGCTAACAAAGCTAAATATTTATTCCGCCGTGTGACGATCAAACCAATTTCAAAAGAGAATAAAATCAAACCAATTAATTTAAGATTCCAATACCAAGATAAGCCATATTCTTTACCTAGTAGCACGTAGCCCCACGTAAAAGGTTTCGCTAACGTCGCCAAATTCCACGCTGGCGAATTATAGCCTACCACCATGTCTTGACCATTTAACGTAATCACATCATTATGTGTTTTCAAACCCGTTTGTGTTTGCGACAGACTAAATGGGGTTTGAACGAGCCATTCATCCGAACGAACACCTCTTGGTTCACCAGCAATTAATGAACTTTTTTGGCCATCCGCATATTCAGAAACATACGCATCCCACATGTTTAATGAACTACCATGGACTTTAAAGGCGACCAGTAAAATAAAAATGACTGCCGCTAGCAGATAGCGCCAGCGTAACAAATGATCAACCAAGCGAGCGCTCTGCTCAGCTTGGTTGCGTAATGGTTGTTTTTCTTTTCTTGTAGTTAGTTGTTGTTCCATCTTTTCGCTCCATTTCGTCATCCGCAATTGCATCTAGTCAATTCGTAATGAAAAGTTGGGAATATCCCTTGTCAGATTAGGATTATAAAATGGATCATTTTCAATTAAAGGTCCCCATTTTTCTTCCATCATCACTTTTTCTTGTTCAAAACGTTTTTTCTTTTTGCCTGTATCATCATATCCACGAGTTTGAGATTCAAAATGATAAAGCTCTGCTTCATGAAGCCAGACATTGTCACGTCCTAAAGCTTGGACTTTCAGGCATAAATCAACATCATTGAAAGCTACGGTAAACGCTTCTTCAAAACCACCAACTGCATCAAAATCTGCTTTTTTCATAAGTAAGCACGCGGCAGTTACTGCTGAATAATTAACATTAATAGCTAACCGACCAAAATAGCCTAAGTCACCATGGGGATAACCATAATGACCATGTCCAGCGACACCACCTAATCCTAAAATAACGCCTGCGTGTTGGACCGTATTATTTGGATACAATAATTTCGCACCTACACAGCCAATCCGTTCTTGCTGAGCAAATGAAACCATCAAAGTTAACCAATTCTCTGTAATCACTTCGGTATCATTATTTAAAAATAATAAATACTCTCCGTGCGCTTTTTTCGCTGCACGATTGTTAATAGTTGAGAAATTGAATGGAATATCGATTGATTCAACGAAAAAGCGACCAGGTAATTGTTGTTCAAATTCTGCATATAATTCGTGCATTTTTGGATCTGTACTTCCATTGTCAGCCATAATAATCTCGTAATTTTGGTAGGTTGTTTTTTCAATAATCGATGAAACACAACGTTGTACGTCTTTATAGCCATTTTTAGTTGGAATAATAATTGAGACTAACTTTTCAGATTCAATGTCATAATAAACATCGTATAAGCCATTCGCCGCCCCATGCGTTGCATGACCATTAATACCTCGACGAACGAGCGCATCTTGCACGGCTCTTAGCCCCGCTTCAAAAGCATAACCTTTGGAGCCCTGATCCACTGCTGTTGAGGTTGGCAGCATCCGCCAATAGTAAAGAACTTTTGGAATATGTGTGATGCGTTCTTTTGTCGTTTTTTCAGTAAATCTTAAGACTAAATCGTAGTCTTGAGAACCTTCGTAACCTTTTCGAAAGCCGCCAATTTCTTCTAGAATACTCCGACGATACACGCCTAAATGCGAAATGTAATTCGTTCCTAAAAGTAAATCAGGTGACCAATCTGGTTTAAAGGCTGGATCAGAACGATTTCCATCCATGTCAATCTTATCTTCATCACTATAAATTAAATCCAGTTTTGGGTTTTCATTCAGCACTTTAACCACTTCATAAAAAGCATTGATCGCTAATTCATCATCGTTGTCTAGTAAGGCGACAAATTCTCCGGTAGCAATCGCTAAAGCAGAGTTGGTTGCTTCGGAAATATGACCATTTTGTTCACGAAAGACGACCCGAATTCGCTCATCCAATTGCTGGTACTCTGTTAAAATCTTTTTGACATTGGGATCTGTTGAGGCGTCATCGGCCATACATAATTCCCAGTTAGTATAGACTTGATTCAAAATAGAATCAATGCACAACCGAAGCCATTTTTCTTCAACATTATACACTGGCATCGCAATGGAAATTTTAGGCTGATAATGAAATGTTGCGATTTCTTGCGTCATCGCTTCTATGTCTAGTACTTCATTTCTAGCTAACCAGTTAGGATACGAAGCTTGATTTCTCAGTTTCTCAATTTTCGCTCGTTGAATGCTATGAGAAATACCATTTTTAGCCATATACTTAAATCCTTTTTTGGCTTTTATCCAAAGACGAGTTACTTTATCTTCTGTCCCTGGAATCACTGGATATTTTTTATTCAAGGGAAAATCCACCGTTACAACATGTGCTGATGATTGAAAATTAAAAGGGAGTACTTTTTTTTGTTTAATTCCTTCAAGTGTAACAACAAAGCCAGCTTCAATCGCAGGCTCTGTTTGATAAATTTGATTAACATCTTCACGTAAAACGCGCTGAATGTTATAAGCGGACACTTGGTTTTCATTATTAATTGTGAAAGTTGGGCTTTCTTTAGTGATTGTATCCAACGCCCAACCTGTAATAGTTAAATTATTTGTTGTTTTGTCGCGATAGATACTATCAAAGATCACCTTAATGTCTTCATTCATGTGCATTCTCCTTATAGATGTTTCGGGTTTCGGTAGGGATCAACTAAAGCTTCCGCGGTCCATTTTTCCGCAAGTTCTTTATAAGATCCTTTTTTATCATGGTTTTGCATTTTTTCGTCTGCTTTCAAAATTGCATAGGACACATATACATTTCGTTTACCAGCGCTAGCAAATTGTAACGATAAATCGACACCCATCCACTCTTTTCCTAAGTTTTCGTTAATTCCTTCTAAATTTAGGTAAAGTTGTTTGTTGAATAGTAAGCAGTCTTCAGTTGCTGCTTGAATATTTCTTGGTAAAGCAATTCTGTAATAGTAACCTAAGCTTTTACCAGGGGTGCCTTTTTCAGGATAAAGTAATCGACCTTTGTCTGTATCAACTGATACTCCCACCGTTTCCACGCGATAGCGTGCGTCAACTACGCGGCCAGTCACTAAACCAGAGGTCTCTTGTTGACCAATGTTCATTAACTCTTTTAACCAATCATTTTTCGTTGGTACCAATCCAGCATTTAATAAAGCCACATATTCTCCCTTAGCAGCTTGAATCATGCCATGACGAGTTTCTGTTGAAACATAACGAAGACGGTCATTTTGGATATTTATTTGATTCTCGAAGCGTGCAGGCAATAGAATTTCATAATTTGTATAGGCAGTTTTTTCTAATAATTGACGTAAGTAACTACTCATATTCTCTGTATCATTCGTAATAATCAATGATACCATCGGCACATGATCATAAAGATAGTTAATTTTATAGGAACCATAAAATTCGGCAATCTCTACTTGTGCTTTTAAGCCACGGCGTTCCGTTGCCGCTTGGACCGCTTTTTGACCAGCTACATAGGCGTAACCTTTGCTTTCAGGGTTTAGAGCAGTCGATGATTCAATGGCACGCCAATGATACATCATACCAGGAATATGCTTGATTTTCGTTGCTTGTTCCGTTGCTCGTAATACGAAATCATAGTCTTGAGCGCCGTTATATGCTGAGTTCAGTCCGCCTACTTTTTCTAATAAATCACGTTTCACAACAACAAAGTGTGTAATGTAATTATGGTTTAAAATCAGTTCTGGATTCCAGTCCGATTTGTAAAACGCGTTGAAGCGACGACCATTTTCTGTAATTTTATCTTCATCAGTATAAAGAAAATCAATCGTTGGGTCTGTATTTAAAGCTTTGACCACTTCATATAATGCTTGTGGCGCTAATTCATCATCGTTATCCATGAAACCAACAAAATCGCCAGTAGCAATCGACAAAGCTGAGTTGGTTGCTTCTGAAATATGTCCGTTTTCTTCGCGATAAATAACTTTGATTCGTTGATCTAGTTCTTTATACTTTTCTAGCATGGGCTTAATATGTTCGCTTGGCGATGCATCATCTGCTAAACATAACTCCCAATTTTCATAGTACTGATTTTGTAAAGAAGAGACACATGCTGCAAGCCATTTTTCTTCGACATTATAAACAGGCACAGCGACAGAAATTTTAGGCTGAAATTGGAACGTTTTAATTTCCGCTAAAACTGCCTCCACGTCAACAGGGGCTTCTGCTTTTTCTTGTCGTTTAAAGTACCACTTCACTGAGCCCATGAAACCACGTGTCTGAATCGAACGCCATGCTCGATCAAATTTCGTGCCTGGTTGAACCATGTTTGGACGCTCCACCACGTATTGAACCTTCTGGCCTGATTTGGTGTCAATGTTTAACGTATAGGCTGGTAAATCTTCTGGATCTTTAATCGTAATGACAAAACCATAATCTTGATCGCCTTCTAATTCAAACATATCAATAACATCCCGACGATATTCTGTTTCCACCGTATAAGTGACTGATTCACTAGCTTCTGCAATGCTGAATCTTAGTGGATAATTTGTTTGTTTGTCATACGCCCACCCTCTGATAACAGAAACGTTATTTTCTACATCACGAGCAATATCATCGATGGTTAAATTAATCATTTTATCAAATTTAGTTAATGTGATTCGTTTATATTTTCCAGTAGGCATAGGGGCAGTCTCCGTCTGTTTATTCATTTCTTCTAAAAATTGATTTCTTTCATCTAACAGTGCATGAATAAAGGTATTTTCACGTTCTGAATAGTTGCCTTCAAAGAAATAATCAATGGCTACTGTCAGGTCTTTGCCTGCCATTTGTGCATCGGTTACTTCGATTACAGGGACTTGCGTATCTAAGAAATAATAGACATTCTCTTGTACCAGAAAAGCATTCGTGGCTGCGACTGGGACTGTCTCCCCGTCTATCGTCATGGATAATTTGACAATTGCCCCCGTTAAACTTGGGAATAATTTTATCAGTTGGACGTCTTCTGGTATCTTCAGTTGGAACTGTTTTGTTTCAGGTTTTTGTAAATCAACTGGTTGATCCAACTCAGTCTCTTTTTCTTCGCCGCAATTAATTAAAATATGAACGTTTTTTTCATTGTATGAATTCACTGGTGTCACTCGCTCTGGCTGTTCTACTGGTTCAGCAGTCAAGGCAAAAAAGTACTGATACACTTCGCCAAAGGGACGCGCTTTAAAAGCTGCTTGCACTTCTACAGGTAACGCTTCATACGTCGTAGGAATTTCGTTGTAGCCAACTTGATTAAATGTAAAATCTTCTTTGGCAATGTATAAACCAACTTCTGCAAAAACTTTTTCAAATCCTTCTTGTAAATAGAATGATTTATGCGTAGCATCCAATAGCCCAGTTTCATTCCACGTTAAACGATTATTAAATAAATCAATTAAGACCGAATTATGTGCCAAATTAGGGAACGTGATTAAAATTTGACCGCCTGGTTTTAAAAATGGTTTGACTTTTGCTAAGGCGCTTTGAGGATTCATTAAATGTTCCAACACATCTGCAAAAACGATATAATCAAACGTCTTACCAGCAAAGTATTCGACCCAATCATTTTCATCAATATTGCCATAAAAGGCATCTGTTGAAAATTGACTGACATGATCATAAAGTTCTTTGTCTAATTCAACAATTGAGACCTGGCACTTTTTTTCTTCCATCAAATAGCTAGTCATTCGCCCATTACCTGGACCAAATTCCAAGACATCACTATTTTCTTTGATTTGTGCTACGATTTTCCCAACACTGGTACTCTCGTCTGTTTCCATTTCAAAATCATACTTCATCTTTTGTCGTATCCTTCCATTTATGATCTAAGATGACAATTCCTTCTCCGGCATAACGACCGGTAATAAACATCGTCACGTATTTTGTTTTGTAGACTAATGGGACTGTTGCATGTTCCTCAAAGAAAGCAATATCAAAATAATATTCACCTGTTAATAATGACATTTTTTCATATTCTAAATAAAAAACATTCCGTCCTTTTTTCCAAGGAATTTGCACGCCATCTAATAACGTATTTAAGCCACAGACATAATGGTTGTCCACTGTTCGAATAGCGACCCCACAAACAGGCTTCTTAATTTGGTCGTTTTTGACAGTATATTCAATTTTTACAATCACTTTTTCATCTTGCGTTACCATTTCTAATGGTTCATAATCCGCATTTAAAAGTTCCGCATGATCCACTTCAATAATATCTGGCGTTGGGGTTTCATCTTTCATGGTCGCTTCGCGGTCAACTGTTTTAATTGATTTCTTTTTCAAAAAGTTTTCGTAATTGGTAGTCACGTCCATCGTATCTCCATATTCAACGACTTTCCCGTGTTGCAACCAAAAAGTTCTATCACAAAAACGACGGATGGAGTTTACATCGTGAGAAACAAATAAAATTGTTTTACCAGAATTTTTAATTTCCGTAAATTTTTCCATACATTTTAATTGAAACTCTAAATCCCCGACAGCCAACGCTTCATCGACAATTAAAATATCTGGGTCCACGTTAATAGCTACCGCAAAAGCCAAGCGGACAAACATACCACTAGAGTACGTTTTAACTGGTTGATACAAATGATCGCCGATGTCAGCAAAATCAATGACATCTTGGACACGCTCTTCCATCTCTTCTCGGGAAAAACCCAAGACCATTCCATTTAAGAAAATATTTTCATATCCTGAATATTCAGGGTTGAAACCTGAACCTAATTCAAGCAACGCTGAAATTTTCCCATTAATCACCATGGACCCGGAGGTTGGCGTTAATACTCCTGTAATAATTTTTAACATGGTTGATTTCCCAGAGCCATTTTCGCCGACAAAGCCAATCATCTCGCCTTTTTTAATTTGCATCGTGACATCGTCTAACGCATAAAACAAATCGTGGTAAGATTTTTTGGTTGGACTAAGCGCTTCTTTAAACCGATCGGACGGCTTTTTATACATGTTGTATGTTTTGGTAATATGTTGGATATCGATTGCATATTCTGACATGTCGTTCTCTCCTTATAGTACATCTGAAAAATGTGGTTTTAAGCGTCTAAACACGGTTGAGCCAATTAATAGTAAAACAATAGTAACTCCCCAGAAATATAAGCTATATTGCCAATGTTCCCAGAACCATGCACCGCCTAAATAAGATTCGCGGTATCCTTGAACAATATAATATAATGGATTGATTTTTAAGATTGTCGCAATCATTCCAGTTGGTTGCCATAAAATTGGCAATGTCCACATAACTGTTTGCATAATGATATTGATAAATTGCATAATATCAGGTAAAAATGGTTGTGTTGAAGCAGTAATCCACGTAATTGCTGTTAAAAAGACTAATAAACAAGCTAAGTAGTAAATTAATTGCAAACTGTACAGACTTGGGTAATAACCGTTAGCTGTAGTAATTACAAAACCAATTAGAATGAAAAACAAGTGGGTGTACAAGTTCGATAAAATTTTAGACGTTGGTAAAATTTGTACATTAAACACGACTTTTTTAACTAAATAACTATATTCACGAAACACATTCGTGGCTGATAATAACGAATCTGAAAAGAAGAACCAAGGTACCATCCCTGTTACTAAATAGACAATGAATGGCATATTGTCGCCAGCTCTAGAACGAAGGCCTACAGAAAAGACAAACCAATACGTCAAAACAGTTACTAATGGCGTTAAAAACGCCCAGACAATTCCTAGTGCTGAACCAGCATACTTGGCCTTAAAATCATTAAATGAAAATTGTAATAACAATTTTTTGTTCTGAAAAATATTCTTGAAAATTGAAAATGTTTCTTTAAACATATACTTATTCCTTCCGTAATAAACTATTTTTATCTAAAATTTTTGGATACAAAAATGCCATTTTAAACAACATTTCTATTTTATCGATAAACGCCTAGCTTTTCAATAGTAGACCCCTTTTTATAAAGAAAAATTTAACTGATTTCGCTATATTAAAAAATCTTGTCCAATTTTTAGGAGATTATGCTACAATAATGGAGGTCTTGCATTTTTTTGCACGGAAATTATTTTTGAGAGAAGGGAAATTATGGTTCTTTTTATTATTTACGTATTTCTGTCTTCTGCTGGTCTGGTCTTATTTAAACTAGGTTCTAGCAGTTTGAACATCCAACTCCAACAAACAATCTTTTCAATGAATATCTCACTTATTTCTTTATTAGGTTTATTTTGTTATTTAATTAGTTTTATTTTATGGATGTTAATTATTAGTCGTTCCGATGTTTCTTACATTGTTCCTTTAGGCGTTGCCTGTACAAACATCGCTATTTTAATTGCTTCAAATCTGATTCTAAAAGAGACGATCACAACGAATGCCCTTATTGGTGCTGTGGTTATTATTGTCGGCATTGTGATTATGAATCTTAAATAAAA